>Ga0099822_1002467_pt1 | contig 23032 bp, 19 predicted proteins | sample CowpeawhiteBW_FD_76839 | JGI IMG/M metagenome (GOLD analysis project Ga0099822, IMG submission 76839) | Root nodule microbial communities of legume samples collected from California USA - Cow pea white BW | ecosystem: Host-associated > Plants > Roots > Nodule | place: USA: California | collected... | reverse complement strand
TAGTAACTATTTTAGTAACCAATGATTTTTTTACTTTGTAAACTTGTATCTAAATTAGTAATTATAGTAACTAACAACTTTTGGTCACTAAAATTGGTTACTAATGAAGCATTTTCTTGTAGTATAAAACCGCTAGGCAAATTTGATGGCATAAAAATTCCACTTGGTGAGAAGTTGTAATGGTTGTTAATGTCAGAAAGTTGAACAATTTTATTGATAGAACTTCCACAGCTTTGCATGTGATTTTCAATAACTGCATTTGCATTGAATTGACGGTTGAAAATTATAATCAAATTGCATATGTATTTGTGAAAAACAAACAAAGAACACTTACCATGACTTATTCCACATATTCCATTTACATCGTCAAAGTTATTGGCTTCATTGTCGACATTTGCAAATAATTTTCAATAACTTGTGACAATAAATAAGACAACTTATTTACATAACAAATTTTGTTTAAGAAAAATAATTACTTACTCAAAACCAACTTAGTTAATGGTTTTGTCTATAGAATCTTCTTCACGAATCTGCCAAAAAATATAAAACATATATTATTATGGATATTGAGGTTCACTCTTGTAAAACGAACAACTACTTAAAAGATAAGATAAATGTTGCATAGCAACATTTTTAAAGAATACTAGTTCATCATTTGCACTATGTAATTTCAATAACACCATGAGAACCATTAGTATAACTTATAATAAAACATTTCATATATATTTTAATAGGTATTTACGCTATGTATAATCAATGTTGCATACTATAACCTACATTTCAAGAAGCTCATCATTGTCACTCTATAATTTCAAGAAGGAAATGAGACGTGACCTGCATTTATTATAACTTCAGTTAATGAACACCATTACCATTGAACAATTGAATAAATTAGGAGAAGAGTGTGAAATAAATACTGACATACCTATAGTTTGGTCTTTGTTAAAGAGTTTCGAAAAATTTCTTGTACACAATATTTTTAGTTGTGTTTGTGATATTTCCATCTTCGTCTAGAATAAGTATTTTGAGTCCTTTCTTTTTTTTTTTACTCTAGAGATAGGAACATATAGCTTCCATGTGTGAAAAATGGACGTGGAAGATAAATTCCAACTCTAGAAAGAGATTGACCTTGACTTTTGTTGATTGTCATTGCAAAGCAAAGTGATATTGGAAATTGTCTTCTCTGGAATTTAAATGGCAAACCTGAATCTGAAGGAACTAAATCCATTCTTGGGATAAAAATTTTGTCACCAACGTTTTTCCCTATAATAATAGTTGTTGAGATGACATTTTTTCCTAAATGATTGACTTGCAATCTTGTTCCATTGCATAGACCTTTTTGCTTGATCTATACTTCTAACAAGCATGATTGGTACCCCTATTTTCAACTTCAATCTGTGATTTGGAATACCTAAACATTTGATTTCATTCAAAAATTCGGATGTAAACCATTCAGATTGCATTTCTTCATCTTAATCAGATTGGCAAGTTGTATCTAAACTTAGATACGTAATTTCCTCACCACTTAATAAAGACAACATGAAATCATTAACTTTCTCTACACAATCATTTGTTGGGCAAAGTATTGCTCCATCATCAAAATAACCAGGATTCCTCATATGTAAAACAAAATCAGGGTACACAAATTGAACCGAAGACATTAAAGGTGATTTTGTATTTAGAATCAATAATTGTTGTAGAATTTCAACCATGCTTTCCCCATTTTCATTTAAATCCATCTCTCCATCTCCAATTTTAAAGATCCAATCAGCAAATTCTTTTATCTTCTCTATTGTCTGCCTATTTTGGGTTGTATTTAATCTCATATTTTTTGTTAGCTTTAACACTTTACAATACTGCCATAAGTCAGAATAATGTATTGAAGATTTAATGATATCATACCTGGATGCTTTCTTTATGACGGGTAGAATTTGTCTAAAGTCACCTCCCAAGACAACCACTTTACCACCAAATAGTTTGCCATTGTTGCACTCATCAACATTTTTCATTATATCTCTTAAAGTTCTATCAAATGCTTCAAAACACATTATGTTCATCATAGGTGTTTCATCCCATATAATCAAACTGGTTGTCGTTAAAAGCTTAGCACGTAGACTACCTTGAGCAATGTTGATTCCTTATTAATTAGTAGTGGGATGCAAAAAGTTGAGTGTGCAGTTTTTCCACCAGGAAGAAGTAACAAAGCAATGTCACTTGATGATACATTTAAAACAACCATCCCCTTGCTTCTTATTGCAGCTAACAATGTCTTCCACATAAAAGTTTTTCACGTACCACCATAACCATACAAAAATCCTCCTTGTTTTGAAAGTATTGCATTCGGCTTAATTACCATTTTGGTCCCCTAATTTGTTGTTTGGTTCATTTTGGTCCCTTTATTATTTTTTGGTTCAATTTAGTCCTCTAATTATTTAAAAAGGTTCAATTTGGTTGCTTCTTTAATAACATCAATAAATTCTTTGTCATCAGCCAATAGTTCTAAATAATGGCAAGCCTCCTGGAATGTTTTAAACATTTGTCCATCAATTGTCCTTATGCTCTCATAATCAACACACCCTTTTTGAATAGTCAATAATATTCTCATATAATAGATTTCTCTAGAGCCAAGAGGAATATAAGTAAGTCTACCAATGTTGTAGCCTTTCTTTCATAGTTTTCATTCTTTTTCTTTTGTCATCCACACAAATTTGCTTAGGAATTTCCCATAAGTCAAATCTTTTCCTTTTGTATAATTACGATTAGCCTCAAACCAACCTAAAAACATTGTGTTACTGTTTTCGCATCTGTTGAATACAACATTAATATCATCATCATTATCATCTTTAAACAAAGTTCATTGCACGCTTGGAAGATGGAATGTTAATCTTTGAACAGCAGGCCATCTATGGTGAATATCAAAAACAAATGTTCTTCAAACTGCTTCGCATGGTAAGAGGTATTTATAGTCATAATACCTTTTTATTTCATCAATAATTGTTTATTTGTTCAAATCTATAGCAACATTAGTTATTTTAAATGTACCTCTATCCGGACCCTTGTTGACATACTTGAACAAATACTTGATTGCATTTGTCTAGTTACAATACTCTATATTGACATGAGATTGATACCTCATTAAAAGAGGTGGATTGTAAGGAACCACACTGGAATTATCAAGCTAAATTCCATTTTTTTAGCAAAACTATCATCATCACGTCTTTTATATGACGAATATCCTTCTTCATCAATGTTAGAACAACTTGTAAAATTCTTTGGATAATATTTTAAACATCTACCTTCTTTCATGCAAGGATAATTGAATTGTACAGGTCCACACAGCTCATGTATCATGTAATTGGAAACAACTCTATGCAATTTTGGGTACAAATATTGATTAGGCAATTGAACTGAAATTACCTTATCAATATTTGTTGGAGTCTTCAGTTTGTTTTCTCCATCTAACCATAAAAGTATATGAGTGTGCGGTAATCTCTTTTTTGAAATTCTACTGTGTACATACCTGATTGTGTAAAAAGAACAAATATAGTGACACACAGTTTTTTTAATTTAATAATTAAATATATAATATAAAATTGCATACAAAACATACCTATAATAGTCTTTCCGAAAAAGTCATTTTTTTAAATATTTGTCATCATTTGATCAAGTTTCATTTTGAAGACTCTATACACAATGTCAGGTATGTCTGATGCAAATAAACCGCTTGGAAAAACAAAATCACATATTTCACTCCAATTTCATTGCATGTTATAGTTATGAACAAATCAGGATATCCAAATTTCTTACAAATTGCCATAACATCTTGACAATTGTTAAACATATACCTTGTATCATCGGTGAATGAAGCAAGCAAGACTATACGTCTTCCAATTGAAAATGGATTTGTCTCTCCTCTATTAACAGCCTCTTGTAATCCATTAAGAATATCACAACGTATTAACTTCTTATTTGCTCTAATGAAAGACAAACGTTGTGCTTCAATCATTGTGTAGCAGTCGACCAAGAATTGTTGGAATAATCGACACGCATTAATAATGTTACCAAACTCCCAAGAACTTTGTTGGATTCTAAAGGCTATAAATTCACTCAAAGAAATACGAACTCTTACCCTTGCTTTACCTTTTGAATGAGTTTCTCTAATTGGAATATCTTCTTGATAACCATCTTTGCCAAAAGGAAACATTAGAGGATATTGCAACGGAATAAAGGCAGTGTGAGTTTCATGCAATCTTGTCAATTCACCATAACATTTCTTCACAATGATATCTCTTCCTACATCCAGATTACCAAAATCACCAACTATTAGTGCAGTTATCTTGTCACATGAAGGTGTGTTGTAGACTCTTTGATCTTTTGATCTGCCTCTAAATAATCTTAGTGTGGAGTCAGATTTCGAATTGTCTATTGACAAATCTCTAACTCTTCTAAATGATTTTGCAAGAACATAGTGATCACCAATCATTTTCATCAAGTCAGCAACCAATGATTGATCTACCAAAGATTGATCTGAATTTGACCTAAAACACATTTGAACAAACTTAAGTTAATAAACAATTTGGAAGACTTTTTATAAAAGCATAAAACATATGTGGCAACAAACTTCCAAAGCGGTGGTAGTTTTGTCCATTAAGAATGAATTGAGGTGGTGTAGAACCATTATTCATCGAAGTATCTATCTTACCTCCAATTGAAGTGAATGAGAACATATTGTTGTATATTTTTATATTTTGTAAAAAAAATTGCTTTTATTGTCATAACCATTTAGCAAATTTTGAAGCAAGGAGGTGGTTGTTGTAAGAGTGGAAGTTGAACTTTTCTCTTTTGGCAACACAATGAGAAATCAACTTAGTTTGATGTTTTAGTTTTTTTTGCTCTTTCTTCATACCATAATTCAACTTGACAGTATTCGCATTCCAAGCAAGGTTGTCCAAAGTGGACTATTTCTGAACCAAATAAAATGGTATTAGATAAATCAAAATAGATCCATGTATGAACATATAAAGTTCTATACTTACCCTAGATCTCTGCTCTAGAATAAAGCTTTGTTGTAAATGTGTAGTTTGTTAACAGTGACATAAAAATAATTAAATTCATGGTTCAAATTTTGGACCAAGTCCACATCAAATGGTCTAAGTGAGTCTCAAATTATCATCATTCGGTTTTGTTCCTCTTGAATGATTTATTGTTTCTAAACTTCTTCAGTTTGTTCTTCTTCGATCATCATAATTGAATTTCTTTTGAAGTGATTGAATCACTTTAAAATGATTGAATTTAAACGTTCAGAACTTCCACCTTGCAAAGTAGGTTTTAGTATAACCTTATAATAGATATATAATAATTATAAAACAATAAATAATATAGGTTTGTTAAACTTGACTAACTTGCATAATATGTTATTATTTGGTTAGTATCACGCTTACCATTGTCATTAGAACTTTCATTACTTTGTAGTATAGTACTCTAGACAATTGTATTTCAATACACAAAATGTTAGTAATTGAAACTAAGTTAACTTTCATAAATTAAAATATGTAAATAAACATACAACTGGTTGGCATAATTGATGGATTAAAAATTGAACTTTGTGAGTAGTTGCATTGGTTGTTGCTCTAAAAAATATTAACATTGTTAGTTACAGCAATTCCACAACTTTCTATGTGATTTTTAACAACTGCATTTGCATTCAAGTCAAGTGGTCATTTTATAAATCAAATTTGATGTCTATTCTTGAAGAAAAGAAAAAACACTTACAATCACTTGTTCCACATATTGCATTTATTTTTCTCAAAGTTGTTTACTTGATTATCCATATCTACAAATTAGTTTCTATAATGTATGACAATAAATAAAACAACTTCATTTACATAACAAAAAATGTTTAAGAAAAATAATAACTTACTCAAATCCAACTCAGTTTATGGCTTCCTCCGTAGAATATTATTCATGAATTGGTGGTTGTGAATGGTTTTTTCTACCAAAAAAGATAAAACTTATATTAATATGAATATTTAGGTTCAATCTTTCAGTTTATTAAAATTTAAATAACAATGTATACATATATCAAACCTGATTTGTTGCTACATTGATCATCATTGTCTGTAGATTTCCTTTTTCTTATTGTCTTCTCTTTTGGGTTGTCTGAAAGCAAACTCACATTTGAGCAAGTGAAAAATTAAAACTTCATAGTTGAACTATTATGCAAAACTATGTATGTTAATGAAGAATGCAAATCTCAAGTAATCTTACCTGAATGTTTCTTGTTCATTGCATTCAAACTTACATCTAGAAACATCTTCGTTGGACTTTGTCTTTTGGTTTCCTTCATTTCAGCCTTTCCTTACTATTATGTTTAACCTAGTGCTACAAAATATTAGTTGTTGACTATTGTGAAGCTTTTACTGATTATTGCTATATCCATGAATGTATTTGTTTACCTTTTGTGTTGACATGCTTTGTTGTACAGAGTGGACCTATTGTGGAAATAGATACATTTCATAGTTGATATTTTCTGCACAATGTTTCTTTTAGAAATATATCCTGCAAATAGAAAGCACAAAAATTGTACATAGATAATATGTAAGAAAATATAACATAAATATAAAATGTTTCATAGTTATTTCCTTTTTGCACTAAGAGAATAACAAAACTTTTTTTCATGCAAGTAGTACACATATTATATAAGATATGCAAATATTAACTATTTTTTTGTGGATTGTAGTATATGTTGTTGAAACATGCTAATATGACTTGTTTCTTTATTTCACAACATAGTGCTCTATTAAAAAAAAAAGTTACAATATCTTCTCCACTCGACATTACAACTTTAGTAAGTGAAATAATTTTCTTAAAAATATTTAAATCAAATGTTCTTTCCTAAACTAACCTCAAACTCAAACCTAATTCAAGCATTAAAATTGAAATTTTCATGTACATATTATAGAAAATTAAAACCACTAACATTTTCACTAAACAAATTAGATAACAATAACAACGGATGTACTGAAAGGTGTAACAGTTATAAAATAAATGTAATGTATTCATTTAAATTTGAAGTATGTTAAAAATAGTCAAATAGAATGGACACCAACAATTATTATTCAACATATATATATATATATAGGCATTGATGTCAATATTAAAAGTAGAAGTTCCAAAAGTACATATATAGTAGCATATAATTCAAAAATTATTATTGCTACATTTTGAAGTTCAAAAACAAAAAAACAAAAACTAACATCTGATTAATAATTAGAATAAGTCAACACTTTGACATGTTGATTGCACTTCATCTCGTCAACTTCAAAGACCAGGTCCAGAGTTTCATCAAGTCCATGAATAGTACAAAATTGATTTCAACCACTTCCAATTTTGTTGGACTTCTTTGGAGTATTCCTCAAAAGAAGTTTGCATTTCACAGTCTTTTGAAGTCCATGAAGCACAATATTCTTGAAGTTTCCTTGTTGCAGATAATCACCAAAATCAGCAGACAAATCCTAAAAAAAAATTGTTAGATGACTATATGTAAAATTTAAGATTAAATATTAAAAATAAAAATAAAAAATATCATTACAAATTGAAATACTTGATTAAATATAAATATGTAAATATAAATATAAATATAAAAAAAAACTAATAATAATCACTAGATGGCTAGCGCAAACTTGAAATGGGGTTAGACCTATGGTAAAATGCATCTTTGAACCTCTAGAAAGAGGTTCATCTTTCACAATTTTGCTATAAAATCTACCAATAGACAAAGTTTCGCACTTCCTTGGAAAAACAGGGATCTAGAAGCACGAATTTCCCACATATCCAAAATAGATACAAGATCATGTTGTATTTTGTAAAAACTCCTTAAATCATACCACCCTTCAATTAGTAATGGTTTCTCTAATTTTTTTTTTTTTTAAATGACAACATGCGTGTTGTTTTCAACATCAGTTAGACTTCACTGGTTTTCAAGATTTTCATCATGAAGAATTGCGAAAGCACGATCAACAAAACCAACAGCCTTGAAGAACCAACAATTAGTTCAAAATAATATTTTTTTAACAAAGATGTACTTACATAAAAAAAAGGACTTGAAATAACGTACCTCATCTTTCAAATCAATAATGGAAACATGGTACCTAGTCATTGTGTTATAGATGTAACAATGTCATCAACATCACTGAAGTTGTTCTCCATTTTTTTATGAAGATCGACAACAAAGAAACACAAAGAAGAAGAAAACGGGTTAGAAAGGTCAAGGTTTGGGTGCAAAATGAACTTATGTCATTTTATCTGATCGAATCACATTTTTATAGGAAAAGATATATCACGTGAAAAAATTGTCCAAGATATATGTTCAGAATACTCAAACTAGTGACATTATTACTTTCTTGGAAAAGGAAAAGTTAAAAAAAACAAAATAAAAACATATGTCCAATTATATATGTAATATTTAACCAAAATATAATAAAATATATTATATATAATATATAATATGTAATATACAATAGATATTATATAATAATATATATATATATATATATATATATATATATATGATATAATGTATAATATTAATAAATAAACTACGTAAATCAATTATATCACAAATTTATTATTAAAATGACCTAAATAACCAATATAAGTGAATAAAAATATTTATCAAAGTTCAAAATGAGAAATGAGAAATCGAATTGAATAATTTAAAACGACTTTACAAATTCCAAGTTAAAAAACATAGTAACAGAAATTAAGTTACTTATGTTAACAAATAATTTTTTTACAATTAAACATCAATCTTTATTGTAGTTATATTAACGGTGTCTTAAATTTCACGAGAGAAGAATATGAAAAATAATAACTTATATGTTAAACATAATTTAGTCCAAAATATTTGCTATTGCATACACTGAAATAAAACAATATACTAATGATTACAAATAATTGAATTATTCTAAATATAATATAAAAAAAACAAAAAATAAAGCAGTACAATTACATATAAAAATTCTTTAAATATAAGTATAAATTTAAAATTGAACCAATTATTTTGATAAAAAAATTGATGAAAAAATATTAATTTTAAAATTACATTTATAATAAATGGTAACCACATATAAAGGTTACGAAAAAATAACCTCAAAATAGTTTTATTGTAGTTGGAACCATTTCTGTTTAGACAATAATCATTTTTATTGTCAACAATATTTTGGTTACTTAGCAAACGAAGAAATTTGACAATCATTTAAATATAATAATGTATAATAAATAAGACGTCATAAATAATTCATTAAAACAATTAAGTTATCTGAAATGAAAAACGCATAAAATAATTAAATAAAAGTTGCATATTATCTAGAATTTAAAGCAAAGGAAGTCTTAAAACATTACAATACCAAAGTCTCTAGTCGGAAAGAGTAAATAAATTTAATAAAGACAAACATATATCTTGATATTATCATTTTTGTTCACTTTTCCCTTTTAATATTTCGCTTTAGAACCTTCAATGAAATATGGTCTTCTTCAATATAGACCACACGATTATATGCAAATTCTATATGGAGAAGATACTCATCCTAAGATTTATGATTCCCTCTAAGCACAACCCTTAACAAAGTGGACAGGGAACTATTGACTACTTCCGTTTGCCCATCAGTTTGTGGGTGACAAGTAGTAGAAAAAGATAACTTGGTTCCTAGCCTAGACCACAAGGTCCTCCAAAAATGGCTAAGGAATTTAGTATCCCTATCAGACACAATTGTTTTGGGTAAGCCATGAAGACGAACCACTTCTTTGAAGAATAGTTTTGCTATATTTCTAGCACCATCCACTTTGCGACATGGCATAAAATGTGCCATTTTTGAAAAACTGTCCACTACCACAAAGATGGAATCAACACCCCTAGAAGTCCTTGGAAGCCTTAGGACAAAGTCCATGCTTATGTCCTCCCAAGGGGTGGTAGCAATTGGCAGAGGAGTATATAAACCCGCTAGACTTAGCATGTAAACAAGTAAGACAACTAGCACAATATTTTTGGATTTCCTTCCTCATATTAGGCCAGAAAAAAATTTCTTTAAGCATTGCTAATGTTTTGGCAACCCCAAAGTGTCCCATCAGCCCCCCTTCATGCATTTCCTTGACTAGGAGTTTCCTATGTGAACCAAGAGGGATACAAAGACGCCCTTCTTTAAAAAGATACCCACTTGACACATAAAGACTTCCTTGGGACTTGGTTTGACAAGCATCATAAATAGAAGCAAAGTATGGATCTTGAAGATACAATTCATAAATGTTTTAAAATCAAAGAATTTGAGAACCCAAGGTGGCTAGAAGAGTGTATCTTCTTGAAAGTGCATCAACCGCTACATTGGATTTTTCTTTCTTGTACTTAATTACATATGGGAATTGTTCTAAAAACTTCATCCATTTGGCATGCCTCTTATTGAGTTTATGCTGCCTCTTCAAATACTTGAGAGATTCATGATCATTGTGAATAATGAACTCTTTGGAAACAAGATAATGCTCCCAAGTATGAAGTACACGCACAAAGGCATATAACTCTTTGTCATAAGTAGGGTAATTACAAGAAAGTCCATTGAGTTTTTCATTAAAATATGCAATTGGATTACCTTCTTGTAATAAAATCGCGCCTATGCCAACTCCCGAGGCATCACACTCAAGCTCAAAAGTTTTGTCAAAATTTGGTAGAGCAAGAATGGGTGCTTGGGTGAGTTTTGCCTTAATCTCATCAAAGGCAGCTTGTTGCTTTTCACCTCACACAAAAGGTGTATCTTTTTTAACAAGTTCATTTAAGGGTGAGGCTAAAGTAGAGAAGTTGGGTACAAACCTTCTATAAAAGCTAGCAAGCCCATGAAAACTACAGATGTCCCTAACACTCTTTGGAATGGGCCATTCTTGGATGGCTTTGATTTTCTCAAGGTCAACATGGACCCCATTTTTATTGACTACAAATCCTAAGAAAAAAACATTATCTACACAAAAAGTACACTTATCTATGTTGGCATACAATTTATTAGTCCTAAGAAGAGAAAGAACTACCCTAAGGTGAGTTATATGACCACTAAGACTAGTACTATAAACCAAAATATCATCAAAATAAACAACAACAAATCTACCTATACAATCACGCAAGACATGATTCATTAAGTGCATGAATGTACTTGGAGCATTGGTTAAGCCAAAAGGCATGAATAACCATTCATAAAGACCAAATTTGGTTTTGAAGGCGGTTTTCCATTCATCTCCTTTTTGAATTCGGATTTGATGGTAACCACACTTGAGGTCTATTTTAGAAAAGATTTGGGCTCAATGTAACTCATCTAGCATATCATCAAGAATTGGGATTGGGTGCCTATAATTGATGGTTATGTTGTTGATGGCCCTACAATCACAACATATGCGCCATTTACCATCTTTTTTGGGCACCAACAACACAGGTACAACACAAGGACTCAAGCTTTTTTGTACCCACCCTTTTTTTAGAAGCTCGTTCACTTGGGATTCATCTTCTTTTTTCAATTGGATTTGTCATATAGGCAGGTCTATTGGGAAGACTAGCGCCTAAGACAAAATCAATTTGATGCTTAATCCCTCTAAAAGGAGGAAGTCCATGAGGACCATCTTTTGGAAAAAGATCTTCAAATTCTTGAAGGAGAGCAACAATAGGAGAAGGAAGATTCTTAAGTGAAGAGCTAGAGAGACAAGTGAGAATAACTTGACACAAAAGAAGGTAGGAAGGTTGTTCCTCGTGAAGAGTATGGAAAAGAGATTTTTTAGTGAGAAGCACTTCATGATAAATGACCTTAGGATTAGAATCCTCTACCTTAGGCTTTGACACCTCTTTAGAGTTTTTAGAACTCTCTTCCTCTATCCTAGCTCGCATTTGAGCTTAATCACTAGCAACTTGGCTAGGAGTGAGAGGGTGAAGGACAAAAGTCTTAGAATGATGGAGGAGAGAGATCTCATTGGTATGGCTATTGTGTATGGTTTTGCGATCAAATTGCCACGGCCTTCCCAGGAGAATATGGCAAGCTTCCATTGGTATCACATCACACAAAACTTTGACTTTAAATTTGCCAATGGAAAACTTGATTTCAACTTGATGCCTAACATTGATATCCCCATCTTCATTAAGTCAATGAAGTTTGTAAGGTGTAAGATGGGATAGCAAAGCTAGGTTCAACTTCGCAACCAACCTAGTGCTACAACAATTGTAGCACGACCCACTATTAATGATAAGAGAACAAGTGTTATTTAAAACATCACACCTTGGGTGGAAAAAGTTTTCTCTTTGATCATTGAGAGGAAGGCTAGGTTGATTGTTAAGTAACCTCCTAATCATAAGAAGATTGCCTTCTTTGGCAAAAGAATATTCTTTGGAAGCACTGGAATGAGAACTCTCAGAGTCACTTGAAGAAGGAGACTCCTCTTGACTGTTATAGAGGTCATTGCCCTTTAGCACAATGGTGCGCTTTGTAGGACATTGGGTAGCTACATGACCTCTACCTAGACATTTGAAACATTTGATTTCACTAGCCTTTTTGGTGGAGGACTCACTTTTTTCACTAACCTTTGCAGGGGTTTTATGAATGGTTTCTTTTTCCTTTGAAAAATCTTTCTTAGACTCTTTGGAAAACACATTTGGAGGAAACAAGATAGAAGAATCCTTGCGAGAAGGTCTTCTTGAAAGTTGACGCTCCACCTTGATGCACATTTGTAGTAGGTCATTCAAACCTTGGTAAGGGAGCAATTCAACTCTATCTCTTATATTGAAATTGAGACCATTTAAGAACCTAGCAACAATTAATTCCTCTTCTTCTTCAATTCTCGCCCTTAGAATATACAATTCTACCCTTTGCCTATATTCCTCTATTATCATTGATCTTTGTTGGAGCCTTTGGAGTTTATCCATAAGCCCCCTTTTGTAATATGAAGGAACATGGCGACCATGTAGGGCTGCTTTGAGATCAAACCAATAGGTAATCTCGAGTTACCCATTTCTTTTCTTTAGAAGGACTAAGGAAGTCCACCAATTAAGGGCATGGCCTTGAAAGCTAAAGATAGCCAAAGAAACACGTCTATCTTCTTCTATCATGTGGCTATCAAAAAGTTTATCAACCTTTGCCACCCAATTAAGATATGTTTCAACATTATCTTTGCCATGAAAGTGAGGCAAGTCTATCCTAACTTCCTTGGGAGGAAGAGGGTGCCTTTGCCTTCTTTGATGAGGCGATTGTCTCTCATGAGGGCACTCAAAATCCTTCTCATAATCAACATGTTCATGCTCATGCCTTGAGGGAGGACGAGAAGGTCTAGGAGAACCATGTTGATTATTTGTGGATGCCTTAAATTGCTCAGTTAAGAAATGTAGATTGACTTGTATCGCATCTATTTGAGATTTGAGGTCGTGAACCTCTTTGGAGAGTGTACGAAGTGCACAAGGGTTAACTTCACCCTTATCATCAGCACTAGTGTGAGGACTAGGGGGTTTTGTTGTTGTTGTTGATGGAGCACACTAGCACAAGTGGCTCTTCTAGTGCTCATGATTGAAAGAACTTAGAAACTTTGACAAAGTGTGTGAAAAGGATATAAACACAAGTGAACCCCCAAGTAGGCGAGGTGAGTCTATGAATACCACTTAAAAACCAAGGCCAATCCTTGCAAGGTACACTTGTGAGTATTTTTGAAAGAATTTCACACTATGTCCAAGTGCTAAGTAGTTAAAACCACTAGACACTAGGTGCAAAACAAACAAGACTCAAAAGGAAACACTAACACACTAAATGCGGACCCCTAAATGGCAAAAATATGAGAGACTTTGGTCTCACAACTTAAGACTCTAAAACGTATTGCAAGAAAACATGAATATAAGCTATGCGGCCTAATGTAGGGTGAGAAAGCACTTACAACTTTCAACACTTACAACTAAAGCGACTCACTATGTAGTATGCAAAGGTTCTACTTAGGAGATGAGATTGAACACCTTGTGATTCCCTAAGACACCTAAGTAGGCAAAGAATTACAAATAAAAGCAACCAAATTTGGAACACAAAATTTGGCACTTTGAGGAGCAACCGAGAGCACTCTGATTTTAGTGAACTTTGGGTAAAAATTAGGCAACTGAGGAAGCTCCAAATATACCAAAAGAAGTGACCAAATTATAGAGAAAGAAGTAAACTATGAAGATGCAACCATTACAAGCCACAATGGCCAAACAAAAGTCTTCAAAATGACGGTTCAATGAGCTCTCGTGACCACTAAGCCTTGTGCCAAAATTGTGGACAGCAAAAGAACAAGTTCTTGAGAACGTCAAGAAGGAAAGAAAGCCTTAGTTGATGGCTAATGTGCACACACCAAATTGGACACCTTTGGGCACTTTGTGGATGTGAAAATTACAGCACCAAATACCCAAACAGCAGCAAGAAACTGCACCAAAATCAGCAAATAAAAACCAAAGAAAACTTTGCCAAATTCAAATGGTTAGTACTCAACACTCTCAAAAAATTTGTACCTCAAGTCGGACTAGGTGTGGGAGGAAAAGGAATTGCCAATTGAAAGCATTAGGCTAAAGCATTGAATCACATCCACCACCTAAAATGCTACCACTATCTATCAATAAGAAGAAAGCATTGCATCACCAAATCAAACCACAAAACTCGAGAGCATTGCAATTGGAAGGAAACAACAAATAAAGCAAGAAAGGCCAATTAGAAATGCTAAACCAAAGTGGAATTCATGAAACAAGACTTAAATGAAAAGCCAAAAAGGACAATCAAAAAATTAAGGCTTGAAAGACAGGAAAGCACATCAAATAGAATCCTAGAATGGAACTAGAATGGATTAAAAAAACGAAAAGCAGAAAATGCAGTGCTCATAAGATGCTTATGGTATTCATTGCATTTGTGCCAATATGAGGGAATTAATCCACTACAAATGAAAGCAAATGATGGCAATATGGAATACACACATAAACAAGCAAATGTATAGAGCAAGAGCACTGAAATTCTGAAGCAAAACACACAAAAAATGCACTAAACAATGATTTTCCCAAAAACATAGCACCAGTAAACGTTAACATATGCCTTAACTTTGAAGATTTATCATATTTTTTATACTGGACATATTTGAATTATTATTTTTGCTAATTTTTCATCCGGATGTTAAGAAAATTAGGCAAAAATCATAAGGTGATTCAGTGCTATGAATCGTTCCAGTTAAATCAAATAAGAAAAGTGTATGTCAGGACACAAGTAAAACAGCAGCAGATTTGCACTGAAAAACGTAGAAAGTTGCCTTTACTTCAAAAATTTGTCTAAAATTTAATTGTCAACATAATTGAATGATTCTTGTTGGAGAATTTTTGTCTAAGAATTAGCTTTTCGAAGCAACAATTAGATTAAAAAGTCGTGCACTGAGTCACTCATGACACTTCTGAAACAGAAGGTGTGCAATAGAAAAAAATTGAAAATTGAAGCAAAAGCATATTAAAAGTGGAAGATGTTCAATGGACAAATCAAATCGCTTTGGAGCTTGATTATGATCTAAAATCAAGCATAGATCAAGATGAACATCTAGGACACTCTAAAGCCCAAACTAATCGGTGAAATAGCATTAAAACGGTGAGGAAAACTGCCTCAAACATCCACACGCATAACATGAAGCTTCATTGCATTTTGGAGTGGAGTTTGGCACGGTTTCACTCAAGCAAGTGCAGAAATTGATTTTAAACAGTGGAAAATGGAAGAAACATGTAAAATAAAGCATTAACAAGACTTAGAACACAACTTGAATGGTGGAAATGTAAAATGAAGAAGAATCACCAAATGAAAATGAGAGAAACTCAAAGAAAAGCAAGTAAAGGTTGCTAAAAATGAAATGGAAAGCTAGTAAACATATGAACCAAAACAAATACTGAAATCTACAATTAGAGTGCAAAGCATTCTTGTAGTCTCATTGTTGTTTGGTCACAATGAAGGAAACAAGATGAAGAACACAAAATGGCAAGCATAATGGAAGAACTCACATTAAACACAAAACAAACGGTAGAAGGAGAAGAAAATGGAAGAACAAGACGAAAATAGAAAGGAAAACAAGAAAAACTATGGAAAGAAACCATTACCAAATCGACACAAGATGCAACTCCACGGTTTGATGGCTCTAGATACCATTATGGTGGAACCCTTGGATGAAGGTGAAGAAGAGAGCTCCATGGATGGGTGAGGATTGGCGGAAGCAAGGTGAATGATGAAGGTTGTTCTCGGAATTGGAGTGAAAGGTGAGTAATGAATTCTATCTTAGAGAAGATAGACGAAGGTGGCTAGAGGAGATGATTCAATCCTCTAGCTCAAGTGACTCTCAAAAGGCAATAGGAGTGGAATACTCTCAACACTAGGCATCTATGACTTAAAATTCAAGAGTGATTACAATAGCCTAAACTTTAGGCTTTTATATGAAAGCAAATACACATAAGCACTCTTAGCCCTTGGATGAAAATGACCTTCAATCTTGGCCGTGGAAGATGGCTTGGAGAAGGAGTAAAGCTCACAACCATTGGATGATGTCTTGGAAAAGATGGAAGCATTCCTAACCCTTGGATGCATTGGATCTGTGAGATATAAGAAGGAGTGTTGACTTCCACTTAGTCCACCTTGGACCCTTGATAGCTCACGGCCAAACCTCCCATTGACTCAGGCAAGCCCAATTTTAGCAATTCAACTACACATTATTTTACTTATTATTCTAGAAAGCAAGGCCTAAACAATGAGCCAATCTTATTGCTATTTTATTGCTCTTTGATACAGCTCTTCAAATCTCCACATCTTCTTTGGCCCATGTGAAGAGTGTGAGAAGCCCATGTGGGTTTGGACCATCTTGGATGAAGCCCAATTGGATCTTTTTTAGCATGTCCCTTGTTATTGGGCCTCTTAATGGACTTGGGCTTGAAGGTATACCTTGGCTTGATGTTGGGCTTGTTGGGGTCACATCAACATTTGAAGCTGAGCATCAAAGGAAAACCTTCATGGCAGGTAAAACCACTATTGTTGATCATCAAGGTGGTTGCCTAAGCTTGGAAGAAAACTCATTCATGAAGGAAACCTTAATGTAAGGGTTCCTCCACCTCCATGGGGACATCCTACGCCTGACACTCTTAGGTTCTAACTCTCAAACATGAGGTTATATCTACAAGTGAAGCGTACTTCCAAGAACACTAAAATAAAGAACACAATTTATAGATAATTAAGGTCAATACAGTTGATTTAAGAAGCCAAGTTCAATCTCAACACCTTAATAAGCATCACCTTTTTCAAACGTAGTTTTAATATACTTTTAACAATACCAAACCAAACCTTTGATACTATTTTATTGCCAAACTTGGGTTAGATTATAGATTACTAATTTAGTTACTAAATCCTTGTAGATACAACCTTGTTGTACTACAACTGACCCAATGCACTTGCCGGATAAAAGCTAGACCATCAACTAGGCCACAACAAGTTTTTGGAGTTGTTATCATGAATTTGCGCTAAGTTAGATTAATAGTTTGTAATCACCTTGAATTTTGTTGTATATTTGTGTAAATTTGTGCAGTAGTAGTTATTTAATTCTGTTTGAAAATCCATTTTTTTCTACTCATTTGATCTTGAGTTGTTATGCATGCCAGGAGGAGAAAAAGGAACTTTGTTGTATGATCCAGAAATTGAGAAAATTATAAGGAGAAATAATAGCATAAATAGGAAAAATAGGTTGTAGGCACGAATCAACTACAATGGAACCAGATTGGAGAAAACTCAACTTTTAAAAGCTCAAATATGCAAACATGCCCTATTGTCACTCATAACCTTCTATTAATCCCACAAACCAACTTGTGGGATTAGACAATGAAGACCCCTACAATCATCCAACAACCTTCTATTAATTGTGTGGCACCATGGGATTATCATGAGAGGATAAGGAGGAAGCTTATCTAGATTGTTTCCTTTTTCCTTAATTGGAAAAGCAAAAATTTGGCTGCAATCTCAACCAAATCAAAGTTTGGTGAATTAGGAGGATGTGGAAAGAAAGTTCTTGACCAGATTTTTCCCACCTAGGTGCTAAGTCAACAATTGTAAATTTTGCACAAGGAATAGATGAGCTTGTATGTGAAGCATGGGAGAGATACAAATCTCTTCTAAAAAAATGTCCAAACCATAGATTTGATGACTAAAGATGTGGCTAAATCAACTACAATCATAGAGTCCTTGTCAGCTAGTGACCACCAAGTGCAGCATGATAGCAGCCAACCAAATAGAAGAGGAATTTTGGAATTAGATACACAATGTGCAATCTTAGCCCAAAACAAGCTAATTTCACAGTAGATCGAGGAAATTAAAAAGCAAATGACTAAAATGCAAGTTTGAGCAACAATAATTGACACATCTTAGCAAGTTCTGAGGTGTTATTTCAACCCTAACGTCAATGTTCAACAATAGAATTGATCCAAGAAGAGCAGGCCAATTTCATGAGTGGCTTAAGAAATCTAGAGAATTTCAACTTCCATTAGAATTCAAATTGGAGGAATAATCAATACCACAGTTCTAGATGGAGGCAAGAGGCTAGAAATCCACAAAGGCATAATCACCTAGCACCTTATCAATTCCAACAACCATTCCAGCAGAAAAAAGTAAACAAATTAGAGGATGCTCTAGCTCAATTCATTCAAGTTTTAGCAACCAATCAAAAGAACACAAAGGCCTCCATCAGAAATCTAGAAGTGCAACTTGGACAAATAGCTAAGCAACTTTGTGACCAACAAGAAAGTTAATTTTCAGCCAACACTCAAGTAAATCCTGAGGAATATTGCAAATCTATCATAACCAGACAAGTGATAGGGAAGGGAATTTGAGATCACTTGAATGGAGAAAATGAAAAAGAAATAAGGGAAAGAATAAGTCTGGATGAAAGAAAATGAGGAAATATAGTTTAGTGAAAAAAGATAGTTGAGTAATGAATATGAAGAAAAAAATATAAAAAAAGAAAAAAAGGGGAAAGAAAAGAAAGAAGAAAGAAAGACATTGAGATGAAAAACTCCCCTGTAACAAGTTTTCCTTATCCTTATGGACCAACTAGAAAAGATAAAGAAAGGCAAATCACTATATTTCTGGATATGATCAAAAGGTTGTAGATCAATATACCTTTCACAGAGGCAATGGAGTAAATGCCTACCTATGCCAAATTCATGAAGGATATGCTCACAAAGAAAAGGAGAATCTAAGAGGAGGAGATTGTGGAATTGAAAACTGACTGTAGTGCCATTATTCAAAAGTCCCAACCTCTAAAATCTAGTGGTCCAGGAAGTTCCACATTGCTAGTAATTATTGGTAGCTTAATAGTGGACAAAGCATTACTAGACCTTGGAGTAAGTATCAATTTAATGCCTTTGTCCATGTTAAAAAGAATTGTAGATGTAGAGGTTCAGTCAACCAAAATGGCACTTCAATTGGTTGATAGATCCATCAAGTATCCATATGAAATTGTAGAAGACTTGTTGGTCAAGGTAGATAGATTCTACTTTGCAGCAAATTTTGTAGTCATGGATATAGAGGAAGATTCAAAAGTGTCTCTCATCTTAGGAAGGCCCTTCATGAAAATAGCTAAGGCCATCATTGATGTTGACAATGGCAAATTAAAAGTGAGAATGCAGGATGAGGAGGTCATATTCAATGTGTTTGAAGTCGTAAAGCATCCTAATAACAAAAATGATTGCTTTAGAATGGATGCACTTTATGATGTATGCTTAGAATTCAAAGAGACAATTGTAGTAACATACCCTCGAGAAGGTTTTGACAAATCAACTACAAGAGTGGAGTGCTAAGCAGGAGGAGGAAGTTCAAAAGTGATTGGAGGATCTGAGTCAAACCAAAGAAGTTTCCTCTTTTGCAGCCCCAATATTGGAGTTCAAGCCTAAAAATGAAGAACAAGAGCAACAACCAAAATTGAAGCTGAAGCAACTTCCAGGCCATCTTAAATATGTTTTCCTTGGAAAAATGATGTTCAACTAGTGATTCTGAGTAATTGACAACGTCCATTTTTACCTCTTTTTATATGTGTATTGTCATGAATAAATCAACTTTTTTCTAGCTTTTAACTTGTTATATTCTCAAGTTTTGGGTTTTAGTTAGTTTATGCTTGTTTTACCTCTAATCTCTATTTTGAGTGTGTTAAATAAGTCAATAGGAAGCATGTGTGGTGGAGGAAAACAAACAAGAACTCAAGGGAGCGTGATTGGATAAGAAAAGATTGATTTTAAGGTAAATACCTGCGTCAAACCCCACTAGAATCGTGTTCAGCGCCACAAAGACATAAAGTAACAAGTATTGTTGGAGAGTCTAGGGTCGGGCACCAGTAAACAAGGTTAGGCTAAATAGCGTCCAAGAGGCTAAGGTTAGGCGCCAAATTGTCTAGAAAGCAGGGTCGAGTGCCAGTACACAAGGTCGAGCACCATCTACAGAAAAAAGTTGTTTCACATTTTTACTGATAACGTCGGGTGGTGGAACCTGGGGTCGAGCGACAACGGCACTGGTGTGTCAAAAATTGGTATCTAAACATATTTCTCATGAGGGTAAAGGGGATTCCTCTTTTTTCACGATAGAGAAAAACTTTTTGGTGCTTGGAGAGCCTATTGGTGGTTATTAGGGGTGTTGGGAAGCTCTCCCACTCCTTATTGGGTCTTTCCTCCATTCATGGTGGTTTTCCCCCTATTAGGGTTGGAGAGGAAGATGGGTTGAGAATTGGAGATGGAGACATGAATTGGAGGCGCAATTGGAGCATGGAGCAGTTGCCAAGAACCTTGGGAGAGGGCTTGCATCTTCTCTCTAGTTTCCATCTCTTGCATATCTCTTCTATTTCCTAGGTTCTCCACCATGGAGAGGTAGACCTTTTGTTGAGATTAAATGTAATGAACTAAATTCAAGTTAGTGTTTGATTTATGTGTTTAATGCTTGTTGTGGCTTGATCACCCATGACTTGTTTACGGTTCTTGAGGTGTTGGAAAATGTGTTTTGAACTTATAACTGAAACTGAATACCTAATGGAGTTTGTATATAGGGATAAAACATGTGATTTTACGTTATCTGGTAATACAAATAAGTTGGATATATTGATTGGAACGTATCTTGTTAGATAAAGAATGTCATTTGAGTGAGTTTGGTACTTTTTTGTGTTTCTGCATAATTTCCCAGAATATCAGTTGATTGATTTTATCTTTTAATCTATTGAATCATATTACATGAACATATTAATTTGTAGTTTTTGTTTTTAATCGACTGAAAAATGTTACTCTACAACAATACATCTCTAATTTACTAGTCAATTGAATTCATTTTAAAAGGGTTTTCATAAGTTTTAATTGGACACATTTTTTAATACTCAGCCAATTCAACCCCCCTTCTTGGCTTAGAAAAATCTTTTAAACCTACAAAATCTACATAGCATATCAATCATATGAGTTCAAGAGTTTTTAATTTTAATTGAGAATGTGCTTTGATAAAATTTAGAAATTTTCATGTGATTGAATGAGTTTTTGCCAATGATTGAGAATGTACTTTGATTAAAGGTAAAAACTTTAATAAGAATTAATCAATAATGTACTTTGGTTAATTAGCTTTTTACTTAATATAAGAGGGAAAAGTATAGACATGATTAAACATAGTAATATTTAATTGAGAATGCACTTTGGTTAAATTTACGATGATTAATCTACAAAGTTTTTTTTTTCTTTTAATTGAGAATATACTTTGGTTAAAGTGAGAATGTCAACAAATTAATTGAGAATTTACATTAATTAATTTGAAAATCTAAGACAATAATTAATTGAATCATAATCCTAATGAAGAATCTATTTTGAAAGCAGTGGAATAAATTTATTTTCTTTATCATTATTTTACATCTTTTTATCTTTTTCCAAATTTATTCTTTATTTCTTACATTCGCGCACAAATACCTCAATATGAATAAAAGAGACTCTTGCTGATCCATCTCCTCTAATAGTATTTCTCTCCATGTGAACAAAGTGTAAATGATATTATTTTTACCCAAATTGAAGTAGTGCTATTTTAATATCATTCTAAAATGAAGTGTTGTTATAATTTAGATACCTTGTTCAATACATACATGCATTATTGATAGCTTGAAGTGAGTAAATTTGAATAAAAAAGACTTAGTTAGTGATTTAGTCATTTAATTTGTTGGTTTGGTTCATTTTTCTTCTTCTTATTATTCTTGGATTCAATTTAGTCCTCAATTTTTTAAAAAAAGTTCAATTTGGTCATTCAATTGTTTAAAACGGTTCAATTTGGTCCTCCAATTATTTAAAAAGGTTCAATTTTTTTTTCAATTTAGTCTCTCTATTTAAAATTTTGATTCAATTTAATCATACTATTTCTTAAAATGATCCAATTTTGTTCTCTTTAGTTTGAGACCAAATTAGTAATTAAGCTTAATTACAACTTATATATACATGTTAAAATAATTTTTTATAATTTATACCTCAAATCACTCCACCTAAATACTTATTTTTTTTACTCCATTTAAATACTCATTTTTTTTACATTTAGATGAAGTGATTGGATGTATAAATTCTAAAGAAAAAATAAATTTAACATGTATGTATTAGTTGTAATTGAGCTTAATTATTAATTTGGTCTCAAATTGAAAAGGACAAAATTGGATCATTTTAAAGAATAGGGGACTAAATTGAATCAAAATTTTAAATAAAGACTAAATTGAATTAAAATTTCAAAGAGAGGAACTAAATTATTTTTTTCTTAAAAAATAACCTTTTTAAACAATTGAAGGATCAAATTGAACATTTTTAAAATATTGGAGAACTAAATTGAACCCAAAAATAATAAGGAATACAAAGTAAACCAAACTAGTAAATTAGAAAACTAAATCACCGATTAAACCACTAAAAAAAGATAATAGTTTCAAAAACCGAAATTATATTTTTAACTTCAACATATTT
>Ga0099822_1002458_pt1 | contig 23085 bp, 7 predicted proteins | sample CowpeawhiteBW_FD_76839 | JGI IMG/M metagenome (GOLD analysis project Ga0099822, IMG submission 76839) | Root nodule microbial communities of legume samples collected from California USA - Cow pea white BW | ecosystem: Host-associated > Plants > Roots > Nodule | place: USA: California | collected... | reverse complement strand
TCTTTGTATATATATATATATATATATATATATATATATATATATATATATATATATATATATATATATATATATATATATATATATATATGAGATCATACAGAAAATTGTACAAGTTTAACCGCTAGTGTTAAGTTGACGCTGTAAATATGTAATTGCATTAAACATTTAGAGGACATTCGTTATATGTTGGGAGTTTACCTGATTTTAACGTAACTGTCATTAGTGAATGATACATGTCTGCACAAGAATTATGTAATATTAAGTGTATCGTGATTCGTGAGATGAATTAAAGTTGCAAATTTTTCATTTCAATTTACTTTATTCTTCGTTTAATTGTCTTTCCCTTTCTATGATTTGTTCCATTGGGGGCAAGGAAAGCAGCCATCAAGTATTCCAAACCAATATCTCTAATTAATATAAATGCATTTAAATTTTATGTCGGAAGTCCACATTAATTAAATATAAGACAAATTTAGATGTAGATGCAAAACTTATTATGATAAGCTGGTTTGTGAAACTTAATTAGGCTTAAATCCCATTGTTTAACATATTAGTATATATACGTGGTTGCAAACCTCATTCTTCAAACTACTAGTTTTTATCAGAAATTGATAAATGAAAATAAAAAAAATATTTAAATTGTATTATAATTAAAATCAAGTGTTTCTTTTAAATCAAACTAAATAAAAAAAATAGTTTATATTTTATTTAAATCGAGCAATGTTTACTTTGGTAGACAAAAGTCATTAGTTTGGATGTTTACACATATATTAATGAACAAGTTAATCTTTTTTAAGCTATATTATAGTTATCTCACTTAAAAATAAAGTATAATGTACTTGCTGTAACTATTAATTTATAAGTAAAGACTAGTTTCTCTTTTTCTTGAGTGTATCAATTTAAGAATCTTCATTCCGATATATTTTTTCTATAATGTTTCTCAAGTGTTTTAATTTAAAAACTTTTTAATATATTCTAGAAAATATATATATTTTAGGTCATTAAGATTCATTACATGGAGGGGTACAATAAGAAAATTTGAAGATGCGTGGCCGATCAACTTGAAGTCAGTTTGAATGTCGATAACAAAATTTGAAACCTCAATTTGGCCACAAATAAATTTGGGTGAGATTAATTATTTTGGATTTTATACTTTATAACATCTTAGCAGACGTTACAATCTTTTTTCTTTTAACCTATATTTTGGTTAGCACAATTTACAATTTATTTCTCATGATTTTTTAGTTTGTGGCGTATTAAACAAGGTAAGTATTGTTCTATCCAATAAATAATATTGTTTTAATTTATACAAAAAATCATGAGAAGTAATTATTTTAACTACAAATCTTTTTAAAATAAAAGTATTGAAATCTAAATAATAAAATACAGTGAAAGTTAATAAATGATTAAGGAAATCAAATACATTAATAAACTAAGAGTGTCTTTATTAAGTCAAATAAGTTACTTACTAGCTTATAAGTTAATTTTAGTAATACATAATTGTTTAATAAGAATCTCAAAATAGTTTATTTTAAGAGTTTTTATAAGTTTTCATAATTTATTTCATTACTATTTATTATATTTTAATATTTTTTTATTGTCTATAGTTTTGTTTTACTTATTAATAATTGTTTTAAGTTTATAGACATAACATAATATGAAATATCTCAATATTTATTAAATTTAATTTTTATATTGTTATATTTTAAATTAAAAAATATTTAATTTTATAATTTGAATTTAGAAATGTTTTTATTAAATATTAAAAGAAGAATTCAGTGTAACATTAATTTAAATTAAGAAATTAAAGAAATAAATTTGATCAATATTTATTAGATCAAATCTCATCTAAACAAGATAAATTATTGAAATACAAAAAATGTAGAATTTTTAAAAGTAGTTAAAAGTGTTAAAAAATTTAACTATTATTAAAAATTTAAAATTATAATTACGCAATAATATATTTTTTATTTGGAAACACAAATTTCATCGATGTAATAGAAGTTATATAATGATATTTTTTTATGTCATTTTATAGTTACTAATTATTATATTGGTTATATTTGATCAAAACTTTTTAATTCAATAAACAAGCTTTTCAGTTCAAAAAAGAACTAATCATCAACTGTACAATAATTTATCAGTTAGAAGCCGATTTCTCACTTATTTTTAGTGAATAAATCTAAAGATATTGAAAGAATTCATTTTTACTAATTACTTTAAGTAGTCTCTACAAGATTGAATGTTAAGAGTATTTAGTTTAATTGAAAAAAATATGGAAATTGTATAGAATAGATTTGTTATCCAAAAATTCATATAATAAATTAGTTAAGAGTTTAATATATGAATTGCTGTATTTTTTTTTTCTGGCTTCTCTCAATTTTGAGTGTTCATTTTAGCTAAAATAAACACAAGGAAAAGAAAAAGGTAGAAGAAGATAATGGATGTGACCAGGAATCAAAATTACAACTAAGGCATAAATAATCCAGAGTAGCATAATTATTTCCGAAGAAAGTCAAAGTAAAAGGTTTAGACGAGGCAATAATCCCCGGATTCTTTTGTGAAAAACTAAAAGAAAGGAAGAATGAGAATCAATTCACTGTTTTGAAAAATGTAGGAGAGAAAAAACTGACATAGCTTAAGAAGAAGGAAAGGTAAAGAACCTCTGAAGTTCAGACAGGTTAACTACCATTCAACTATATTAAATTTTAGTTCAAGTGTTGTGTCTCAAAGTACTACAACAAGATGACCACTCTCAAGTGAAACCAAAGCCTTCACCTGAGCCTATGGAGCCTCGAATCTCCTCCATGATTCCCACAAGTTCATGGTTTACACCCAAAAGGTAAATGTAATTCTCCTTTTCTGTTTCCTTTCCCCCACTAGGATCCGTGCTAGTAAAGGTCAGAAAACTTCAGTCTTTCTCAGTTTTGGTTATGTGGGTATGGGAAGAAAAGTTGTAAGCAATTCTGGGTCTTTTTGATTTTTCATCTTTTCTTTGGTGGTGGTGGTGGAGACCAAATTTTCGTTCTTATGAAATGTTTTGTGTTCTTTGACTATGTTTTGTATTTTGATTACTTTATCTCTTTTATCTTGTTTTGTAGGCTACTTGCAATATTTTGTGTGATTAACTTGTTAAACTACGTGGATCGAGGTGCCATAGCAAGCAATGGTGTTAACGGAAGTAGGGGAACGTGCACTGAGGGTAGTAGTTGCTCTTCTGGTTCTGGAATACAGTAAGATATACTCAAGAAGATCATTTCTCTCGCTGCTTGGCATTTAACTTTTATTACACTTTCAAATTCTTGGGTTTATTCCAATTTTTAGAACGGGGTTTGTTGATGTTTCCCCTTTCAAAGTCAGAGATTCTCATAGAGTAGAGTAGAAATGATAAATGAAAAGGGGAGGGAGAAGAGAAACCAAAAATGGGGTTGTGAAGGAGGAGGTTTGGGAGATTATTATTAATTCAATGAATCATAAAAACGAACCATCAAATTATTCTTGATATATGAAACTCCAAAGATATAAGCTGATTCAAAACGAAGACAAGATTTTGCCATATATACTAAAAGACAGTTCTCACATAATATGACAAGATTTTGCCAAATATAGTAGTTTTTGTCTATATATTTTTCTTCTTTTGTGCAGAGGGGATTTTAACTTGAACAATTTTGAAGATGGAGTTTTATCTTCTGCTTTTATGGTTGGACTTCTTGTGGCTTCTCCAATATTTGCTTCTCTAGCAAAGAGGTAAAAATGGTTATCTTGCAATTAGTTGAATACTCTAACTGCTGTACTTTATTAACCTTAAATATTCAACCCATTAATGCTTCTGAAGAAGAATTGTAAATGACAAATTCTGAATGTTGAACCAGCTTTTGAACCACATAGATGTGCTGCATTGAATTTCAAATTGTCTTTCTTTATGTACAATTTAATATGTAGCCAGGACAATCATCATGGTTATGACTTTCAAATTTTAAAATCAATGAGATCGTGCATCTAGAACAATTTAATAAGTAAAGTTCTTTTGTTTTTACAAACATTACTGTTCCAAAACAAGAATTTCTAGCCTATCATTGCCTTGTACATGTACTGCATGGTTGTTGTGATTTATAATAACTTTTATTAGATTAAATATTAATCCTAACACAACTATTATATTTTGCAGTGTAAATCCATTTAGACTTATAGGAATTGGATTATCAGTTTGGACACTTGCAACCCTATGTTGTGGTTTTTCTTTTAATTTCTGGTCCATTTCACTCTGCCGCATGTAAGTAGTCTAATTCCTTTATTTTTGAAGTTATGCAATTTTGGTTGTGTAGTTAAACAGTGACATAATTTCTTATATTTTTCTCTTATGCTTTCAATATTCTTTATAGGCTAGTTGGCGTTGGTGAGTCTTCATTTATAAGCCTTGCAGCACCTTTTATTGATGACAATGCCCCTGTTACTCAGGTTTCTTTCTTTCCCCTGGAATTCAGATTTGAAGAATGTCTACTCTGTCACTCTGTTATGCTCAATATAAAGCTTTCAAATGTCTCCTTTTATTAGACTGTAAAGCAATGGATTTGTGGAAGTTTGGGTGGGTTGAAGATCAATCTGCAAGTATGATTTGATCTTAACATACAGTATCTACTGGTCTGGGGGATCATAAACAATTACCCTGTGTAGTAGATTGTTGTTTGCTTCATCCAGTGATGATTTGGATTAGATTCTTGAAGTTAAAATTCAGAAACTATTTCTTTTAATTTATTAAGCTGTCAGTGGGTTGGCTGCTGACCTTTTAGAGCAAAACCATAATTTTCTAAATACCTTTATATTACTAACGTCAAGAACCTAATTAAGCCTGGTGAGAGACTACATAAATGAAAGTAAGACTGCTCCAATGTTGTTGAGAACCTTAAAATTAGTACTGTATACTAATCAGACTTTAACACTTTTACTGATACTTAGTGCTATTAATCATTCATAAAGAATATTAGCTCTAATCAGTGCAGTCACATGATCTGCCTAAACTGTGCTATGTTTTCTTAAAGATGTAGTATTAGAAAACTGAATCCTTCTTGGTGGTTGGAATGTCATTTTTCATTATGATTGATTGATTTTTTATTTCCTTGTTGAAGAACCTTTTCTCATATTGGGTTTATGTATCAGAAAACAGCATGGCTTGCAATATTTTATATGTGTATACCATCAGGATATGCACTTGGCTATGTCTACGGTGGTCTGGTATGTCGATGTCCGATTTTTGTACCACTATTAAATACTAATTTTAACACGTGTGTTTAGTGGAAATGTACAGTTTCATTATTCCAATTTTTATTTGTAGACTTATTTCCCTGGAATTTGAATATAGGATGGCAGCACAGTTTTCTTTCTAAATCTTAAAAACGCGAAACTTAACAAAGTTGAGTTTAAAACTGTAAGTAGGTTGAAAACATATTTTTGCTACGAGTAGGAACTGCATTATAATTAATTTGGAATAGTAAATTTCTTCCTTCCCTTTCATTTATTTACATTAGAAGCAAAACATTGGCCTTTTAATCAAAGAGAACATAAGATTGCAAGTGAGGGAATCCCCCTTTAGATACTCAGAACTACAGAAACAACCAGAGTGTTTTACTTCTGATTTCATCATGTGTTTATTAACAGGTTGGAAGTCATTTTGGCTGGCGTTATGCATTCTGGGTAGAGTCTTTTCTGATGGTTCCATTTGCTATTTCTGGATTCTTTATGAAGCCTTTACAATTGAGAGGTTCACTTTTGTTTTGCATAGATTCCTTGTGAACCCCTACTACTATGTTTCATCTCTAAACTACTTCTGGATCAGGTTTTGTTCCTGCTGGTTCAGAACAGGGACCGACACCCGAAGGAATTGAGGATGTAGTTCAAGGTATCTAAGAATTATGCACTACTAAACACACTCTTTTTCAAAGTATCTAATAAAACCCAAAATATAAATCTGTCTCAGGCCCAAATAGATAGGAAATTTGGTAAATATTATACTAAGAAGAAAGCGAAATATTGTAAAGGAAGTTGAGGAGAGGCACAGCTTATCTTTAATAAATAACAATACATGCATAACTCTATAATGGAGATTTCTCCATTTGACATATATAAATAGCATTTTTATTTTATTTTTAATAATACTTTTAAGCTACAATGCAAAATTTACAAGAGCATTAATATAAGATAAAACATAGTAGAACAACTAGAAGAGAACAAAAACGAAACTATCTAGAGGGAAGAGACTCCATGCAGATTAAGGAGAGGAATCTTTATGCTTCTGCTAAATATTTCTCTATATCACATGTTATTGTCTCTTCCTATATCTGAGTAAATAAAAAATCCAATTTATATTGTAAAAAACCTTGGTTATGTAACACATTTTCAGATTAATGTTCTGTGTAAAACTAGGCTTGTTTCTTTTCCAGCTTTCTTTCAGTTTTTCCTGTTATTTAAATCAACTGGGAGATTAGAAGTTTTACTTTTTAAGAAAGATATTTAACGGATATGAACAAAATCTACAATTTTTTTATAATGCTTAAAAGCGTCCATGTTTGCATTGTCTATTCCATCACCACCCTTCAAATCCTATTTTGTGGGAAGTAATATTCTTTTCGTTTTGGTTCAAATAGGAGGTAGAGCTGGTAGCTAATATTCACATCGCCTCTAATATATTGCAATGCACTGAAAATTTAGCTTTCCGAATTGTTGGCTGGTTAGTGGTTTCTAATTAACAATGTCTCTTTATTTTAGCCTTAATAAAATTCACTTGTTTGATTCAAAGTTATGGAGGCTTCCCATGGTAAAGATGAGACACTGTCCTTAAAAGCAGAGCATAGAGATAAAAGCTCAGACCATCATTCCAAGTAAGCACTTACTCTGATTCAGAGAACACTTACCTTCTGAAATAGTTGTTTTTTTCTCATTATTGATTTATTGTATCTTTTACTGTTTGGCATCTATCATTTAGTGTCTGAAAATATTGAACATTCTATCTGATTGATTCTCCCCTTAGGTCAAAATCTGCAACCCTAATTAATGAGAAGTTTTCAAGATTTTTGAAAGACATGAAAGCACTTTTGCTTGATAAGGTCTATGTTATCAATGTTATGGGTAATTCTTCTCCCACCAACTACTCTATTCATTTACTGTGTTTCGTAATATTTACCATATTTTGTTGGGAGATTCAACTCAAAGACTGCAATGTGGATAGCTTGCATCCTTGTGAACTTTCATATATTAATATCCTATAATTTTATTTTTAGCAGTCATATTGTTTTACTTTGGGTATTTTCAGGTTACATAGCGTACAACTTTGTCATAGGTGCTTACTCGTATTGGGGGCCCAAAGCTGGCTATAATATATATCACATGGTGAGAATTTGCTTCATCCAATCACGCCTTATAGACAGAAAATACACTTTCCATGTATGACATAGTGTGTATTACTGTAATATTAAAGTTGGATTGCTTTGGTAGGCTGATGCAGATTTGATATTTGGAGGAGTTACAATTGTATGTGGAATAGTCGGCACTTTAGCTGGAGGCTTTGTTCTGGATTATATGAATAACACCTTATCAAATGCATTTAAAGTTGGTATTTATATTCATTATTTCTTTCCTGCAAACTATTTTACTTCAGTGTTCCTTATAATAATACGTAATCTTATACATGTTATTATATAAAAGTCATTAAGACCAGATTATGGTAATAGACTATGAGTGCATGTTCCAGTTGGGACAGGCCAATTATGTTTAGGGTCATGGTTTCTTGTGCCATATGGTCTTTGATAACTTACATGGACCCAATTAACACCGTATTTGTGTGAATTTGATGACCTATAAACCATCCCCAATGAATGGCCTCATTTTTTAGTATGATGAATCACTTTATGCCGATCTATTGTCAATAAACTTTCCTGCATTTGGATTATGTATCCTCACTAACTAGATGCTACCTTAATTGGAGGCTACCATTTGAAATATTAAGACTTTAATGTCAAGGATGTTTTGTTTAAATTGCTTCACCTAAGGTACTTGGGTATTGACCAGCCTCTTACGTGAGGCCTGTGTAACAACAAGTTTTGAGCATCATGGTTGCAGTTTTTGTGATTCTTAAATTGTACATGACAGGGTTGGAAAAAGTGTTGTATAATACTAATACTCTGGATTGGCCCTATTATGCTGAACAGATTAAAAGTGTAGCCAACTAGCCATAAATTGATTGAATTGCTCCATATACAATGTGATTTTTATCACTCTAACCATTGAATAATAACTAATATCACCTAGATTGCTTGTGACTAATTTATTCAAAATTTTCCAAATTGAATAACAATAAAAAGATAATCAGATGGTTCATATTTTTATATATTTTAAAAGTAAACATTTTGCTAATCTTGAGGTACATGAATTGGGTATCAGAAGATTAATAAATTTTTGTTAACGTGGTCTATATTAAAGGAACTTTAATCTAATGGTAGGTTTTAGGATAAAGTTTTGAAATAAAAAAGTATTGAATAATGTAAGAGTGAATGTAACCTACACTAATGTAATTCGATTTCTCCTTGTTCTCTTGTACTAAACACGCAATCCTTTTGCAGCTTCTCTCAACGACTACATTTATTGGTGCAGCATTTTGTTTTGGTGCTTTCTTATTCAGAAGCATGTATGGCTTCCTTGCTCTATTCTCTATTGGTGAACTTCTTATTTTTGCCACTCAGGTATTTCCGTTCTATGCAAGGAATCTCTCTTTATATTGAAACAGTATCGTTTTTACATGCTTATCAATTACTATCTATGAATATTTTAGGAAATGACTTTTTTGTTACATTGATGTTGCCAAATTAAATTCTTGATGGATAGTTATGTGTTTTTAAGTAAAATTACTTATACATTTGGGAAAATACATGCATACTTGCTCTCAAGAACAAGGAGGCATCCTGCTGTTTGTTGTCATTTGAATTTTATCTTAATTTTAACCTGAAATTTGAAAGAAAATATTTTAATCGTAGTATGGTACTAACAAGTAACTACTGTGTTTGTACAGCATGCCTAGCTTAGAAAATTCTTGACTTCTGCTATATGAGTTAGAATGAAATGTGATCACTATAACTAATACATTATTGTTCCTTAGAGACCATTTTGGAACCAGATCAAATGTTGGAAGTTTAGCGCTAAATGTTTGCTTGCAATTTTCTTTTCAGGGTCCTGTGAATTACGTATGTCTACGTTGTGTTAAACCAAGTTTGAGGCCTCTATCTATGGCTATGTCTACTGTTGCAATTCATATCTTTGGAGATGTACCTTCCTCACCTCTTGTTGGAGTTCTGCAGGTTATTCTTTTGCAAACGGTTACTTGTAGTGCCATTGCTAACACTTTTAAGTTCTTAGTGTTTTGGTGGAAATTGGGACTTTTACACACATGCTGTCTTAGTTTGTGAGAAAAAAATGTCAAACAAGTACATAATGCGAAATCGGGTGCATAAAATTTGTTTGTTATAAAAAGAAAATAGTCAGCTTTTAAGCCAAATGCTTGCTTATGATAAGAAATTATGCTTTTGCATGTAAACTGAAGAAGTCAAAACTATTTATTTTAAGCCCAACATGGCTTAAAATTCATCCCCAAAGTTCCACTGTTCTCATTCAAATTACGCCGTAAATGTTGTGTCCATTACTTACCAAAGGGAGGGACGGACAGAGACATTTACAGGTCACAGAATGTATTGTGATGTGATATATAAGATTCAAATGGTTGTTCATACATAATGATAATGCAGGATAGCATTAACAACTGGAGAACGACAGCATTGATTCTAACATCAATATTGTTTCTAGCAGCTGGAATATGGTTCATTGGTAAGTCACCACGGAAATTTCTTATTGATTTACAACATTAGAGTCCTTGTTTGTAATTTTCTTTTACACATACTTGTCAGAGCAAGAATGATTTTGGTATATTAAGATATCAAAATCAGTGTACGTCAGTTTATTTTAAAGTTATAACATAGAGATAACACTAAAAACTCAATAAAGAGTTCAAATTCCACTACTAATTCACCCTTAAAATCATGTCCAACCCAACTCAGATTAAAATGAAAGCATATTACAATCTTTAAATTATACCTGTTATGGATGTTACTAGGTCAGATAAAAAGTAACTTGTCTATTATCTTAAAAGTCAAGATGAACTATTGAAATTTTGTAATCGTTATCAGTTCTTAAAAGGTCTAATTCTCAAAACTTCTAAAGGTTTTTGAATGTGCTGTATTCATGGATATTATGTCAGGGATATTTTTGCATAGTGTGGATAGATCTGATGAAGACAGTGGACATCAAGTATCAAATGTTGAAAGGTTAAGCACCATGCCGTTGCTTCAAGAGAAAACTGGAGCAACATCAGCGTCTCCTTCTCTGTCCCAAGATCATTGATTTTTTTTTTTTTTATGCCTGTCCAAGAACAATGGTAGCCGCTATGATGTAAATAGCAATATCTTTTAGTACACTTATGAAGTATGTATTTGATCTTGGTTGATGAAAATTATTTACAAATAATATAGATCAGTTTTATGCTCCATCATCATGTGCATAACGTCCCTAGAATTTTTTTTAATAAAATTGCTAGCCGTTATCTTTGTAGGCTCTTAGCCAAAGCATAATAAACTAATGGTTGTCATTTTAAAAATAAACCAAACGTTTGTTTGTTGAACTCAGTAGCTCCTGGAAGTAGGAATGACCACTGAACTGAAAGATTCATCCAGGTACGAAATTGAATGTGATTCATAAGAAATTACCATTTACTTAGATCAGGTACAATACAACCATCCATTATTTATATCTGGTTTAAGTTTATCATACATTCTTCTACTTTATCCCCCAAAACCAAAGTCTATCAGTCTATTTGCACTCAAATTCGAGAATCAGATGGAGTTGCCTCCTTATAAAGAAATATGGAAAAGAGAGACAATAAAACGTAGAATACACAAGAAAGTTGGATTTATTGAACTAACGCCTGACCAAATGAACATAGTCGAAGATGTAACCCGTAAGCTAAACATAAGAAATTGCTACTTCATATAGAATTGTACAAAATGCAAGCAATGGCATGAACAACAGACCCTCCCCAAATCTCTACGCAAGGGACAACTCTCCTGCAGGAATTGATCTCTTAATAAGTTTATTCCAGGATTCGTTGGTCTCTGTGATAACCTTAAGCGCGTATGCCTGTCACAAATATAAGTTTAGAGCGGTAAGAATCAGTAGACACAAATTGAGACCGTGACCAGCACACACTCACATAAACACCAATAATGATAACACACTGCCGAAGATTAATTCCTTTGCTTCAAGAATCTATTTTGGTACTTGAATACAGAAGAATACATTAATTATAACACTTCTTTAGTAAAACACCCTCTTATACAGTTTATCAAGGTAACCAAGTTCTTCCAGAAAAAGTGCAACCAAAGACACTGTATCAGTAAACATAAGAACAGCTAACATACCATTTTAACTAAAAGGTAAAATGCTAACTCCTTCATGAAGTACAGAGTAGGGAATTCCTTGTAATACTTTATTCAAGAGATTCATACAGCAAAAATACCTTATTAGCTGCCTGGTTACCGAGCCCAAATTTATTAGCTGGCTTTCCATCAGGTATCTTGTAGTCTCTGAACCAGTTCCTAATTGCAGTTAGAGTTCCCTGAAGACAACCAAAGATTATATAACAAAGAAAGTTGTTATCCATGACACCAACTGAGCATCTCGCACAAAATTAGCATCCTAATGAAAGCAGCTTCAACATAGATGATTGATTACTCAAGAGAAACGCATTATATCTACTGCTCCTAATCAGATCAAGGGGGAGTGCTCAGAAGAACTTTTACAAAAGTTATTTGAACTTATCTTCTCATATATAATCACTTAAGCTGAAAATTCCTAATATCTACTGTACAACCAATGCTATTTATGTTTGACTCAGAAGTCTTTTTAGTCAATATGCAGTAATAGTAAATAAGCTGACTGCCGTAACTAGGTAGTTTGGATCAAACAGTTAAAAAATCGCCTAGCTGCTCAATATAATCATAAACTATAAAATGAACAAGAACAGATTTATGAAATAAATTATCAGACAGTTAGGTGATAGAGATATTACAGGAAAATGCTTCTCAACGTCATTAACATCATTCACCAATGATGCCTTTGGATCATCTAATGAGATTGCAACTATTTTCCAATCAAGTTCTCCTTCATCAATCATGGCTAATGCACCCAAGGGTTTGACCTTGAGAACCTCACCTATTTTCCCCTGTCTTTCACCAATCTCAACAACATCAACTGCAGAATTACAATGATTTCAGACATATTGTGTTGTATTCGTAATATAACATTATGGCAGAGAGGGAAGTCTACAATAGTTATTAATGGAATACCTGGATCGTTATCTCCCAGTGCTCCTTCAACTTCAGAGTTTGCAAAAGATGGATCTTCCCATGTTTGTGGAAGTAAGCCATAGTTCCAATGTATATTGTAGCTGGAGAACATGAATAAGATGTGTTTCAGAATAGGCTAAATATGGAACCAAAACAATCTAGCTAGATCAACTATTAAAGATAAAAAAATTAACATGAAGATGGCATCTAAGAAGGAAGGGTAACTATCAAAGGTCAGCAATGGGTATTGAACCCTACATGTAGTAGATTTAAGGTAGTAAATAGACAACAGTGAAAAAGAAATACCACACCACATTTATGTCGACAATAAAGCAATAAAACAATGTAGAGAATGGATTTACGTTAAAAATGAACTGCCAAAGACAAATAATGTAATTTAGAATAAGAAAGGAACAGTATGAGCTCAGAAATTGTATCTCACGGGTAATATCGGAGCTTTCCCTTTTTTGTATCTTGTTTAATGGGAGTGAAAGCCTCGTCAGTTGCAACCTCCATCTTTGCACTGGATTCTTTAGGAATCTCAACAATGAAGTTGAAGATATCGTCACCCGATCGCAATGGAATATCATGCCAAGGAGAAATCTGAATATTTTGCAAATTACATTTTAGGTACAAGTAACAGGTAGCCCAGATAGCAGAAAACTCATTCATTGAACGTTACTTCCATTTCCTAGTTGAAAAGCGCAATATCTCATTGTATGGTGATTCTTATTACATAGCTATATGTAATTAGCTTCCATCATATTAAGCAAATATAAATCCTGATGAGTCCCCAGAACAGAAAACATTGCAATTAGGCTCCTGCTCTACATTCCTTTCATAAGAGCAGAGGAAATGTAGTAACAATAAGTAAACATATACACATGCGTGAAACAGAATATCTCAATTAGCTAGTGAAGTATAAGAATATTCAAAACTATTCAACATCAGCCAAAACAAACACCATCCTCAACAACTTACCAAGCTATTGATCCTTAACAGAAAACATAAATATTAAACCAGACAGTACCCTATTTACCTCTAACACTTCCATCACACAAATAACAAACAAACACACAGAAACTGAAAATTATTGCATTTCAATTTCACGTTTCCATCAATCAAATACAGACCACTCACCATCATCAACAACAACAACGACAAAAACAGGAAAAAAATTTTAACACCCAACATCTCATTATTCAAGTGGAAAGCAAAACCCACAAAAGAAATCAATTCCCATTCAATAACAAAATATAAAAACCAAAACTGACCCAATAAAAAAGGTACCTTCTTGCCAGATTGGTCGACAAAGAAAACTCTATAGTCGAGGGTTTCGGGCTGGCCTTCTTCCTTGACGACAACCTGGGGATTGTAGATGGCCCTGCAGGTGTAAGACCTCCTAGTCCGACCAAATTTGAGGTTGTTGAGGGAAAGAGCAGTGCCACCCACAAAGGGTTTCTTTCTAAGGAGAGTGCATGTGGAGTTGCTCGCTATGGTTATTGCTCTAGTAGCCGCCATGGATGATGCTCTTCCTTCTTCACACACTCTAAAGGCACAAACTTTGTTTGCTGATAGGCCTCTTGCCCTTTGTGGCACTGTCTCTGTAGTGTTGAGTGTGTTGGGTTTTTATTATTATTTTTTTTTCTGGTTCAAATTTGGCTATTAGGTGTCCATTTACCATTTGCTCAATACCACCATTGCCTTCCAGCGCACGTGAGCGGAACATAACAATATGGTTATGAATGATCCTTCTTTTTTATGACTCTTCTTTTTTATTGCGGATAATCTGAATGATCCTCTAATCGCTCTATAAATTCGACTCTTAACAAGTAATTATTAAGTAACAAATTTTATATACCCTTAAAAAGTATTATTCAGGAAAATTCTTCTTCACTGAGGTAAAATTGGTCCCAGACTCAAGTCGTAAATTCATAATCAAATTTTAATATACAGATATACTCTTAAATAAATAAATAAATAAATCATGTATGATATTGTTTTGAGAAAGAAAAAAAAAACTAATCACAGCATTGTGTCAAATTTTACTGCTAGATCGTTAAGTTTTGGTTTTTAATTATCTATAACAATATATAAAGGAGATTCTCCTTTTTATGTCCACATTTCAAAATATCAATTTTATCCTTTAAATATAATAATTTATTAAATTTTTAAAAATTAACTGTTACTTTTACAAGTTTTTTATAAAATTTTCTGATATATTTCATTTTATTTTTAATAAATATAAGTTTAGTTTATATATTAACTTAATAACATTACAATATTATTCCCTACTAATATAATATTACGTATATTTAAAAAATACATACTCGCAATATTAATAATAACAAAGATGTGTGTGATGTGTTTGAGAATGATTGTTATTTTTTCATTTTACTTATCGTTTATAATACTTAAAGGATTAAACATGATTTCAATCTTTTTAAATTAAAATATCTTTTTTCAAATTTAAAATTAATATATTTAATTCTTGTAAATTGAAGAAAAAAAAATGTCTTAATCTCTTTCTCCGATTGTTTGAAATTTTTATAAGAAAACCTCACCATCTTGCACCAATGGCACTAACAAGTAGGTGAAAGAATAACTCCTTCGCGAGTTTATAGGAAGGTTTGGAAAAGTTGTTCTCAACATTTGTAACTTCAACCTAGAAGTAGCCTTGTACTACATTTCTAAACAGCTTCTGCAAAAAATTGGCAATAAATTTGGACGAAAAACTAAAAAAAGGGTAGAAAAATCTATGTAACACCCTTGAGTGTGTTAGGTTACTCCTCAAAAGTCAACTTTAACAAATAATCACACCACTATAAATTTAGAATAACAAAATACATTTTTTTTCTTTGATGATCATACATGTGACAATCTTAAAATTACATGGAGATAAAAAAAAAAGCAAGTAAGAACTTCAATATCAAATAAATAAATAAATAAAATTATTTTTGTTTCGGTACAACCAATAAGTCTCACATCGTTTAGGAATCGAGAGTGAAGTGAAATACTCATACCTCATTCCACCATCCCTTTTGAGGCGTCTTTTAAGGACAAAATCGTGATGGAGCTCAAACGTTTCAAAACGGACAATACCTCGAAAATGTGGTGGTTGTTCTTAATAATAGCGATCGAACGAACTTGAAATAATGATATTTTGACCCATTTTTTTTGATTCATTTTGAACCCATCATTCCAATCACCCTTCAATAATCTTTTTTTTTTTATGATATGATATAATAATTTAAAAATGATTGAAATGATGAATTAAAAGTGAATAAAAAAAATATATGTCAAAATATCATTATTCTAAAATTCTCTTGATTTTTGAATCCTCAAGCTATCTTCAACTTTTGTAATTGTATTACACAAATACTGATGAGCCTTGCACTTAACCTTGCAAATATACTGATCACTCCTTTAAAATTTTCATACAATAATTTTGTATTTATTTATACTATATAATACATTTTATCATCGAACAATTTTGACTAGAACTTGGTATGGTTTGATTTCTTATATATATGAAATTGTTTTCTTATCTCTATAAAATTAAATATTTTACTTTTTATTTTTTATAAAAAGTCAGTCACCCTCTCTAGGATAGTCTTTTTAGCACAATTTATTATTGTTTAAGAAATACGAAGAATAACAAAAGAGAAAGAATGAGTCAAACCTAATAAGTGAAACTAAAAAAGTTATTTCAGAAAAATCTCAACTAACTTTAATAATTCAAAAGTATTGTTAATTTTGTTACCTTCTTATGTTACGTAAAATTCGTTTTTTCTATTGTGATGATTCACTTATTTGCCTCCAAACTGAGACGTTAGTATTGGTTCAACTTGGTAGCCCAAGTTGGAACAAAATTGGGTTTTGAAAATGATAAACTAAAAAGAACCGAGTCCAATCGATTTGATTCGACAACTTGCATGAACTAAGTAATGAATTAAATTTTTCCTTTAAGTATTTAAGTCAATTATATATTTAAGACTCAAACTCACGACCAATGCTAAAAAGGCAATTAAAAAAACAACAGCCCATTAAGTCGGACCAAAACTAGGTTTTGAGAATGACGACCTAACAAAGATTTACTGAACTTGAATTGATGGGGTTAACGTAATTTAATAATATGTCTAATTGATTGTTATTATTATTATTAACAAATATGATAAAAAATTATTTTTGTTTGAGTAAGTTTACTAAAATATAACTTTAAAATAATTAAACTTTTATGAAAATTGATTTTTAATTTCCTTTGGATGCAAGAAAAAAGACCAGTTTTTACATCAGTGAACAAAGTACATAAAAACAGAAAAGGAAAAAAAATCTAAAACTTAATCATAACCTAAAAAATGTATACGCATAAAAAAAAATACAACTTTTAGTAATAGTTCTAAACAAAACTTATTTTCCAATTCTTTTAACTAAAAAACAGTTAAATCCTAAAATTCATGTGCAAAGACGTCTAATTGTATAACATTTAATCTTGAATCTGAACTCAATTCATGATTAAATTTAGAGATGTGAAAATGGGTTCAAATTTGTGAGCTAACCTGAGTCATTATGAGGTTAGATTGTGTTGGGTTGAAATTCTTTTACAAATTTTAATAGGGTTGATTTTTGACTCGGCTTACCTAAAACTCGGTTCACCTGGGTTGAACTCGTGGTGAATCGGATTGACTCACCAACCCTCAAATAAAATGTCACACAAGTATTTTTTTTTGTTAAGTTAGATTTTACATTTGGATCAGATTATATTGTTTTTTTTAGTCAACACATAAATAATTTGTATTTTTGTGATTTTTTTTTTATATTTAGATTGTATTAGAATTTATTTAGATTTTAATTAGAATTAGAATTTAGTTTTACTAAAAAAAATAATAATAATTTTTTTAATTAAGCGAGTCCTTGAGTCAACCTGTTTAACTCACTAATCCGTGGTGGGTAGGACCAGATTCAAATTTTTTTTGCTTGTAATAAGTGAGTTGGATTAGATTGACTCACTAAGTGATCAATCCGTAGTGATACCGGATTACCCATTTTGACAACTCTAATTAAAGTTACTATATTAATAAAATTAGTCTGCACATGTAATAAATTTCCTTATTTTAGACTTGGAATGCCCTTTTAATGATCACTTTGAAATTAACAAGCTATCATCTTCAATTTACTTTTGGTTTTTAAGAGGTGGGAACCGCCAAAATGAAAAAGTGAGAGTAACAAATCCACGTTTATGATGCAAGATTTCTATAAAAGTACTGTGTCCCAAATAGTTCAACTTTCAACACACGCACACACCATTTATTTCTAAGCCAGCATATCCAAAACTGGACTCAACCATTAATTTCCAACATGAATCAGCATTTGCTAGCCACTCTGGCTCCGAGTTTCTAGGATTGGCGTCAACTAAGTTGGAGAATTATTTGAAAATCTCGCCACCATTATTATTTTATACCCTTTGATCATAACACCACCACTATTTTTTTCTCTAATTATTGCCTAACTTGTATTCACACTCCTTAGCAAACGACAAAACTATCATCTCTGCAATTTTGAATATCCCTTTAATTATTGTGTGGACTCTTTAATAAGCCGGTTCTGAGGCCCACACTATCACTGAACCATCAATTTCCTCTTCCACACATGCCCTTTCGCAATTGGCTTCAATTTTCTTTAGTCAATGGAAACTTTGTTGTGTTTCAACAAAAAAAGAAAACTTGGAACTGTTGTTTATGACCAACCTTTTCATTCATATTTGGAAAATGACAACTTACCAACTGGTAATTGATTGCAAGAATGACTTACCATATACCACACATGATTGCACTATTTTGTTAATCAATTTCCAAGATCTTGCTTGTTTATTACTATGATTTTCCAATGATATTTGACCCAGAGAATGAATAATTGATGTGGAGGGATCTAAGAACGTAAAAAAGGCACAAAAGGGTAAAAGTGAGTTAGGCAAATAGGTTTTGTGAGGGACCACATGACGAGGAAGCATCCTTGGATTTGCGAAGCTATCATCAAAAAATTTCAATGTCTAGTTGGTGAAGAACAATGCCAAAGTCCACAAAATAACAATCGGTGGAGGTATTTATTTGTCAGCATGAAGGAGGCTCTAAAATATAAAATAGGATGAGTGTTGTCTATTATCCTTAGTTGACAATACCCTTCTGTGCTTCTGTATAATCCCATTCACATCAACAACCTGTGACCATCACAGTGCAACTGTGTTATATTGGAACACTGTGAAGGTAGAGTATGCAAAAGGAATTATAAGTAACCAATATTTTTAAGATCTTTTGTAGTATATATATGCATGAACATGAAAGCAAGTTCCCAAGAATTATTCTCACTTCATGGGATGTTATAGTCTGAGTATGTGGCTTTATTTCTTCCATGAGTTTTTGCTAGTGGCCATTAAGCAACCATTTAGGTACCAAACTGATGAACTTCTTCTTACTTCTGTTCCAGGATATTTTCTTCAGCCGTTTTTCATTGCATGAGGAGTTTTCATATGGAGATTTCATCAATCAGAGGGTTACCTGAACTGGTAAGATGCATATAATTATTATTCTTAGTTGGAACTACAAGGTAAATAAACATATGGAAGTTGATGGTGAATCATTTGTTACATTCTTATATTTGGAATCATTTAATTCACGGTTATTCTTTCTTCCTAATGATGTTTTCTGAATTTTCAGGGGATAATAGAGGATCCTAACTTTCTTCATCAGTGGCAGTTAAACCCAACTGATACAAGTTGTTTAACAGGAGCTGCTTTTGGTGAGAGTTTGCAGAAGGTCTCATTTTCTGGTAACTCAAACTTCAACCCCAAAGCATCGATGGAAACATCACCAAATGGAAACGAAAGACCCACAAAACAGCTCAGAAACAACAACTGGATTAGCAAGAAAAGTCAGCATCAGACACCAGAGACGCAATATGCTTCATGCTCAAATCTTCTTTCATTTGTTAATTCGAATTTCTCAAATGAATTGGGCCTAGGGAAGCCTAAGGTGGAAATGGTGTGTCCTGAAATTGATAACAGTGCTCTTGCTGAGATGTTGGTCTCTCAAGGAACCTTGGGAAATCAGAACTATCACTTCAAGGCTAACCATGAGGCCATAAAGATTGAAACACGTCCCAAACTTTCTCAGCCTCAGGACCACATAATAGCTGAAAGGAAGCGGAGAGAGAAGCTCAGCCAGCGGTTCATTGCTCTATCTGCTCTCGTTCCTGGCCTGAAGAAGGTGCTGAATAATGTTGTTAATGCTTTTTCATTTTGTCAACATGATTTTGAGGTTAATGCTTATGTCTTTTATAAAGGAAATGTGTTTGAACATTTTGAAGTTTTTGTTCATAATTCAAATATGAACCTAAATCTCATATTGGATAGATGAGAAAGTTAAGTATGAAGAAAACTCGTAAATCCATTATGCGAAGATTTTAGATCGAAACTGATATCATTCTTTTACCTTAATTTAGTCTAGGTTTCAGTGCTGTGTTTTCACAGTCGATAAAAACACATCATCCTTTTTAAGATTTTAGGTTAAAAAGTAATGTATTCTTGAAAAAGATCTTTTGCTTTTGTCTAAGCATGTTTTCACCTAGTCTTGTAAGAAACAATTGAAGATTTTATATCTTCCTTTGCTATTTCATGAACTCGGTTAGGATATATGAAATCTTTTGAATGGAAGACAGAAAGAAAGCTCTTAGAATTGAATATGTAACATTATATGCTAGTGAACAGTAATAGTTTTTGTGCTGTCATAGTTGTTACTGTTTTATTTTTTTTCATCCATTTTCTTAGATTATGATTCCTTTAACCCGAAATAATGTTTAAAGTCTTCTTTTTTCTGTCTTTTTTCAATTCCCTACTAACAGATGGACAAAGCTTCTGTTCTTGGAGAAGCAATCAAGTACTTGAAGCAATTGCAAGAGAAAGTGGGTACTCTTGAGGAGGAACAAAACAGAAAGAGAACTGTGGAATCTGTCGTAACTGTGAAGAAATCTCAGCTATCCGATGATGCTGAAGACTCTTCTAGTTCAGATACCGGTGGTACATTGGACGAGGCACTACCTGAAATCGAAGCAAGATTTTGCGAAAGAAATGTTCTCATAAGAATACACTGTGAGAAGAATAAAGGAATCATAGAGAAAACGATCAGCGAAATTGAGAAACTCCATTTAAAAGTTACCAATAGCAGTGCGTTGTCATTTGGGAGTTTCATTCTTGATATAACCATTATTGCTCAGGTAATTTCTGCACATTTTCCATTCAAATAATCAATAAGTGTTCATTTCTTTCAGTAAGGAAACCCGTTTCTGAAAATTGCAGATGGATATGGAATTCTGCATGACAGTGAAGGATCTCGTGAGAAGTTTACGCTCAGCTTTTTCATATTAGTATGAACAAGTTTCATATTATCAAGTTTATGATGTTCTTCAATAATAACTCTGTTTTCAAGGCCTGCAATGTCTCTGCCACCTTTACCATTGCTCTGAGGTTCATTTTGCAGGAGGGTTTTTCCATGGTTAACTTGTTGGCAGTGTTATTATCACCCTCTTGTTTCATGAGTGAATGTAGAGCTTCTTATGCATTTTTTTGCAGGAAGTTGAGAAGATCAACTGCACCTGTTTTCCATCTATTTCTTACATGGCTTTGTTGAGTCACTTGTTGTTATGTTTGTTTTCCAAGTGTTATGGGTTACTTTCCTTTATTGAAATAAATAGGTTTTGGTTACATCGTTAGTGATGGAATAATGGTATTTTTACCTCTTACATGTTGCAAAATTTTAACATGATATTCTACAAGGTGTGGTTTAGTTTAGATATCAACGTATAAATCTTACAAAAAATATAGAAATGATTCAAAGAAAAATAGATATTGAGTTTTAAATGTCATTGTCTTTTATCACACCAAAACTATATTATGTCTTCCTAATCCATTTTTCATTTCGGTAGTTGAAAGTCCTTGCTATTTAAAATGATTTTCCTCCGATCCCACCATCTTTCAGAAAAATATATCATAAATAAATTTAAACGAGTTCGAAATTTTTTCTCTTCAATGTTTAATATTATTTTGGGTTTTTTTCTGACAGATTTGATTTCCTTAAATCCTTGAAAAAATGAAGTTTTCTAAATTTGATGGCTTCGATCTCAACCACAGCTAGACATGATTATCTTTTTAAATATAAAACCAATCCACCCAACGTGTAAAGACAAAGATATTAGCACAAGACGAGGAATTTTAAGTTGTTCCTTTTGGAAAGTCTAAACCGATCACTTTTTTAAAGTGCTATAATTGTTAATTAGAATGTTGCTTTTAGTCTTAATTAAATGGTTTAAATATATTATTGGTTTTTATTTTCGTTTTTGTTATTCAATTTGGTTCTATTTTTTTGTTTTGTGTTCATATTTTCGTTAAATTTGAGTTAATTTGATTTTTTTTATTAATGGTATTTAAATAATTAACATTTTTTAACATTATATTCTATGTGTTAGTTCCTATTTTTTTTATTAGTTATTTTTTTATATTTTATTCCAATTTTGGTTAAATGTTTATGCTCTAAATCATTGATACTTCTAAAATTAATATTTAATTTTTTTTCAAATGTTAGAAATATTTTAGAAAAGTAAACTAATAATTATAAAATTATCATTTAAATATAAAATATTTTAGATTTTAATTTGATATCTAAAATGAAATACAAATATTAAATATTTTAGATTTAAATGTCAAATTTACAAATGTTAATATATATTTTGAAAACATTTAATAATTATATTTTAATAATATTTTAAATAATTATATTCTATTTAATAATTAAACATAAGAATTATATTCAATTTATAATTAAATATAATAATTTATAATTGATTTTCAAAAATAACTAATAATAATGTCAATTATATATATATATATATAATATTTATAAAAGATTAAATTTGCTCTCAATTTAAAAGGAAAAAATTGTTTCATTTTAATATAAATGGTGATTAAATTAAATAAAAATAACGATATATAAACATAATTGAATAAAAATAACGAATATTATGACTAAATTGAACAAAAATAAATAATACAACTATTTACAAAATTAAAAAAATAAAAAATTAAATAAAAATTAAAAATTAAAAAAAATATGAGTTAACATGTAACATGTACTGTTAAAAAATATTAACTATTTAAATATTATTAATAAAAAGGACAAAATTAACCAAAATTTAACACAAATAAAAATCTAATTAAATACAAAATAAAAATAAGAACCAGATCAAATAAAAATAACTAATTAAATTAATGATCATTTCGATTCCCGTCATTACTTTTGTTTTTTATGTACAGCTGGTTCGTCTGTTGATTGCCCTTATGTTTAAAATATTTCTATATTTCTATTTACATACGGAGAGTAAAGGAAAGTTAGATATATATAGATATGAATAAATGGATAAATCAAGTACATAATGTAATATCTTTGTGCGGCTGAATATAAAATAAGTTCTGAATATATATATATATATATATATATATATATATATATATATATATATATATATATATATATATATATATATATATATATATATATAATTTATATTTAATATATTTTTTTTTTATTATTTATTT
>Ga0099822_1002453_pt1 | contig 23103 bp, 10 predicted proteins | sample CowpeawhiteBW_FD_76839 | JGI IMG/M metagenome (GOLD analysis project Ga0099822, IMG submission 76839) | Root nodule microbial communities of legume samples collected from California USA - Cow pea white BW | ecosystem: Host-associated > Plants > Roots > Nodule | place: USA: California | collected... | reverse complement strand
CCGATCGTCATCCCAACCGATCGAGCTAAGGAGAGGATTTCGCTGAAGTAACTGGAGAACGAAGAGACAGTGCTAATTGAAGAGGTTCTCATAGTAGGCACTTGGTCCATACATCCCGAAACACATCGTAATTAAATATATGGGCATAACATTTGAGAATATATGTAGCTGGTTCGAGAGAGTTCGAAGTAACACGTTGGCTTAATATGATAATTACAGAACTAATGAACCTTACAAGACTAATTAATGAAAGGTACATCAGTTGTTAATCCGTCATAATCTTACTTTTTTCTAAGATACTTAACTTAAGCACCATTACATGATCATCATTGTTTCTCTAAAAATTCTCAAATGTTCCGTCACCTTCATGTTCTATATAACCATGGATATGCTCTTCAGAATAGAATATGCGGAAAACCCCAACCTTTCTTTTCTTTTCTTTTTACCTTTCACATAGACTTTCTTTTATTGATAAGAAATATAGAAACGAATAATCCAAACCCTTTTTTCTCTCATTTCTTTTTAAATTTACAAACCTTTCTTTTGCAACAAAGAATTTTTTTTTTAAAATATTTTTTTTTAATTTCTCAACTATTTTTCATTTTTACATGTGAAATAGACTTGTATTAAATTTTAACAACTTTATCAACACAAATTGTGAAAAATTAACACATACCTAGCTAATAAAAAACTATGGAGACATAAAATAGGGTGAAGATAACGTATATTAGCTCACCAATATATTATAAGAAATGAGGGGTGCACTTGTAAGGAATCCAAAGTCATCCACCTAACATGTTTACTTTATCTTTGTTTATTTCTTTTTCTTTACTTAAATTATAGTGTCCCTAGCAACAACGATGAGTTTGAAAAGCAATCCAAAATTTAACGTCACATCATTAACCACCACCACAAAACCCGAGTTTGTTTATCTAATAAATAGTGGGGCTTTTAAGTGGAAGAGTAGTTTAATTGTGGTGCTCATTAAGCACTTTCACTACTACAAGTTTTCATTAGTTTAATCATTAAGATTAGGATAAGCATTTGTTTTTTACAACATCTAAAGCTTAATTAGTAAGATCTTCAAGGACAACAATTTTTTTGGCCTAATTCCCAAGGCCACTTCTCTACATTGTCCTTTTCCAAACCCAATCAGATATTTCTCAATTTAAATACTATCATCATTTTGATCTAAAATTTTGAAGTTAAACTGAGAACTAAAATCGAAAGACATAAAGAAATGAAAAGCTTAATCATGATAATATTACTGGAGTCATGGTACATTACATAAATCATGATTAAGAAAAGATGAATATTTAAGTAACATGAGAAATGAAAAGGAAACACTTACAAGGAAGTTAAAAAAAAGAAGAAAAGAAAAAGAAAAAGACAGAAAAGGGATACAAAATACACCCTTAGACACAAGCATGCTTATCTACAATTTTGATGCTCCCCATATGGTTCAGGCCTTATCCTCCAAACCCCACGACAGCAACCACTGTAGCTGATCAAAGGAAAAGACCAGAAAACCTAAATTAGGGAGCTGCAAGACAAGACCAGCACTCTTTAACGTGGAAATTATTATTCTTCCTCAAACACCATAGCCTTGTTGGAAATTAAGAACCTAGCTTAATTAATTAATTAATTAAGCATTGCTCCTGAACGATCCAAGAGCCTTGATAGCTGCTGCTCTGAGGATGTATTGGTGGTAAAATGCAGCCACTGCTGCTCCAACAATTGGTCCAACCCAGAATATCCACTGTTCATAACATAATCACATAAATTAATCAACATCGGTAAAAACATGTTTTCATCTTCAAATGTTTAAAATGTTTTTACCTGATCATCCCAGATTTTTTCGTCATTGTAGATTACAGCTGCTCCAAAACTCCTTGCTGGGTTAATGCCCGTGCCAGTAACTGGGATTGTAGCCAAGTGAACCATGAACACGGCAAACCCAATGGGGAGTGGTGCTAGAACCTTCATGTTTAAAAAGTGAGACCATGAATTAGTAACCAATATATATATTCTGGTATATTAAGGTTGTAACAAATGTGGTGCTTACAGGAACATGGGAGTCTCTAGCGTTCCTCTTAGGGTCGGTGGCAGAGAAGACAGTGTAGACAAGAACGAAGGTACCGATAATCTCAGCCCCCAAAGCAGTGCCCTTGTTGTAGCCATCAGCAACAGAGTTAGCACCGCCTCCATACCTGTTGTAGTACGCTTTCTGGAACCCCTTCGCCAGTCCAGTGCCACAGATAGCACCAGCACACTGTGCTACCATGTACAACAACGCCCTTATCAAGGACACCTTGCGTCCTAGGAACAACCCGAATGTCACAGCTGGGTTTATGTGTCCTCCTACAACACCAAATCCAAAAACATGTTACACCTTCTTCTTGCATGCTTACTCGTACACGTTCCTCGTACAAATCCGACCAAACCAACAAAAACAACCAAAATTTTGAAACAAGGGCAAATAATAAATACCTGAAATACCGGCGGTGCAGTAAACGAGGATGAAAATCATGCCACCAAAGGCCCAAGCGATGCCGAGAATGCCAACCCCATCACATTCGGTGCCACCAACGTTGGCGTCGGTCTGTCTTTTGTAGCCAATTATGGTTAGCACAGTGACATAGAGGAAGAGAAGGGTTGCTATGAACTCAGCGATAAGGGCTCTGTAGAAGGACCACTGTGTGAGCTCTTCGGGGTCGAACAAGGGTGCCGGAGGAGGGTCATGATAGTCTTTTGCAGAGTATTCTCCTTGCTCTTGAACCTCAACATCTTTCGCCATTTCTCAACTCTCAATCACTACTATACTTAGGTCTGCCAAAGTTTAGTGGAAAGAGGTGCTATTTAAGTAACAAAAGAAAGAGAGAGAGAATAGTACTGAATCAAATAATTTAACTGTGTGTTTTGTTTTTTGTCTATGGACAATGACATGATTAACATAGTTTTTTGCCGCCCCTCTTAGCTTGATTTCGCTTGCATGGTCCCACTCCACCACCACCATTGCAACGGCACTTCTTCTTATCACATACCATGTGTACCACATATACATACATTATATATATATGGCCATGGCCCAGTGTGATCTAAAAGCTTTCTTCTGTATCAACGGCTACATGTGGTTAACTATGGGAAAATTTTAATGCAGTAGATAAAGGAATTATTATTATTATTATTATAACAGCAAATTAAACAGGAACAAATAGGGGTCTACTTATACTGTTTTTGCTGCAATGTTTGTCACAAGTTTGGCTAGGGATGATTAATAACTATGGTCCCTTATGGGTCCTCCTTAGTCCTTACTATAGTTTCTCTCTTTAGGGCATCATATAATTTATTTCATTGGAAAGAAAATGTTGTTAAAATAGAAATGAGATAACTGTGGTCATAAAGTTTTAGATTGTATAAAATTGAAACAATTTTTTTTTAAATTAATTTATCTATATTTAATAATATTCATACTTCTTATTTCCACCTGTTTAAGTCTATCTTGTTAGCTTCATTGCACATGGGAGAAAACAAATGAAGACAACTTTCAAGTGTACATTGTTGTTATTTATTTCGATTGGTCAGTTCTTATTGAATGTATTAGATCGATGTATTTAAGCCTCTCGATTACGTACGCATAGATATTATAATTTTTTGAATGTGTTGTATTAATTTTAGAATGTGTACGTCCATTTAAAGCAAAATATTTTTAATTATAAATTTCGTCACAAATATAAAATGTTGTTAAGCCCAACTAGTTTCTTATAATTATTAAAAGGTTCTTTTATAAGTGCTTATCTTTGTTAAAAGAAATTCTATCTCACACATGAAAATAATTTTTTTTTTTTATCTTGAATGAATGTATAATTTCACAACATTGTTATCGGGATTTTATTTTTGTTTTTGCATTTAATTTGTATTCATTGAATAAATTTAGTAAAAAAATTAAAATATTAAGGACCTAATTACAAAATTTAGATGACACGAACCTACACACTTTTTTTTTTGAAAAAAAAAAGTTTAAATATGATTTTTATCCCTCAAGTTTTAGTGAAATTTGGAATTAGTCATTCCTTGAAATTTTTGACCAATTTAGTCCTTCTTATTTAGAAATGTATGGATTTAGTCCTTTTAACCAAGTTTTGTTAAGTTTATCTAACGTTTTAAGCACATTTCATGATAGTATTTGAATTGTTTACATCGTTTGACCCATTTTTGCTTAAATGCTAACTCAAATATTATCATAAAACACGTTTGAAACTTCAAATAAACTTAACAAAATTTGATTAAAATGACTAAATCCACGTATTTCTAAATATGAAGGACTAAATTAGTCAAAAATTTCTATGAGAGACTAATTACTGAAACTTTAGAGACCAAAAACATATTTGACAAAAAAAAAACAAAGACATGTAAAATAACACAGGTTAAATATGTTAAAAATAATCAATAGTAAAATAGAATTAGAATTTATCTTTTATGAAGCTCTTTCAAACTAGTGTTAGAACTTATTAACATTTTATTAATGGAGAGAGATGTCAATTTTTGTTTGGGAGAGAGAAAAAGAAAACTAGGTTAATGTTGTGGTAACTTTTTCTTTAAATACTAGAATTCTCTAGATTAGGAAGTTGCACTTTAATTTCCAATTTTATTTTATTTTTTCTTAAATATTGACTATATAAGCCCGTTGAAGTTGAAGTGAAGCATGAGAATTGGTGGCTAAGAAACATTGTAGAATAATAAAATAGCAAGAGATTAACATATATTATCCTGGAAAGAGAAAAAAAGTTATGAATAATTATTTTCTGTACTGCAATTATTATGAAGGTATATAAAAATAAGAGTAGAGGTAGTTGTTATCTTTGTTGGATGATGAAGACATGTGAGAAGAACTTATCTGGACATACCTAAAATCAAATGGATTTTGAGCACAGTGAGGGTCCTACTGTTCCTCACCACAAAATTCATTATAGAATTTACTAATTAATTGGGTAGTTAATTATCACATCAACCATAATTAAGATTAATTTATAGTATACATACATGGAGAAAACTTTCCATTTACAAACTTGTCTTAAATTGATAAACCGACAAAAATGTAAAATAGTGTAAGAAAATTTTACATGCATAACAAAAATAAATAAAATAATTTCGAATAATTTCATATTAAATGTTATTAAACTTTGACATTTTAATTATGTTAATATTTTAAAGTGTAATAATAATCTGTACATGACAATTTTAATAAATAAAAAAAGGAGAAAAGGAAATATAGGAGAACCAATCAAGCCCATAATAAAAGAAATTGCATCCATGAAACGTAGATAAATAAGACATGTTATCAAAAATATTATAAATAAAAACATGGGAATTTTTTATATTGTTCTCCAGAACAAAAGTCAATATGATTAATTTATCCGTATAATAATTTCCTTCATGCATAAACAATATAAAAAACTTGTAACTTCAAATGTCACTCATTAGTAGTATCATAAATAATATGTAATTTAATATCATTGACCATAATAATAAATAAATTAATTGATCAGTAATATTAAATATGTGAAAATTATACTCAAAATCATAATAAAGAATTAAATATATTTTTGGTCTCTTAAATAAAATTTAGAATTAGTCTTTCTTCAAAAATTTGATTTAATTTAGTTTTTCAATTTTAAAAATATATGAATTTAATCTTTTTAATCAGATTTGGCTAAGTTTATTTGACATGTTAGACGTGTTTCTCGGTTAATATTGAAGTAAAAATGTGTCAAATAGTGTAAATAACTCAAAATATTATCATAAAACATATGTGAAATGTCAAATGAATTTATCAAAATTTAGTTAAAATAACTAAATTCACATATTTATAAAATTAAAAAATTAAATTAAATCAAAATCTTAAAGAGAGACTAATTTTGATTTTTAGTTAAAATTTATCTGTGTTTATTATAATTATTGTTTGGAAGGGCATTAATTGTATATATTATAGTACATATATTAATATTAATAGTGATAGAAGGGAGGGTTGATGAGTAGTTGTAGGGACCAAATTTGGTTGGTCCTCTTTACAGAGTAGCTAGGATTAGAAATACATAGTGGACTTAATTTTCCAACCACCCTGCTATATAACATCAACATGGACCACCAAATATATATTAACAAAATCATTTCTGAGTTGTGATGATCACAATTATTGGGGAAAAGGGTGAAGAAGATGGTGATGATCATCATCATCAGAATTTTAATCAATTTTAATGTCTGAATTTTTAACAATATTTTGTATGCTATTGATATTGGTTTTCAAATGTAAACAATGTGATGTTGTGGCTGGAAAAGTGCCACGTGTTGAACACCTGATGGTGGAGATAAATAAAATAAATAAAAAAACATTTTCTCCTTTGGTTTGTGTGTGTAACCTAAGATTTCACTGGACGGTGGCTGCTTCCAAGTTTTAAAATTTAAAAGTGCAATTCCATGAGCTAAGCTTTGCACTTTAGCACCAGAAATTGTTTTCGTCTGTGCATCTATATATAGGCGTTAATATTTTTCTTATACGAAAAACTTGAATCCGACTCATATAATAAATAAGATTAATGTCACTTGAATTCAACCCAAAATCTTATTTCTTACGATAATAATAATAATAATAAATTTATAAGTCTTTTTATTTTATATGTTGTTCAATTTTTTTCTATCTTATATAAAATTTAGATTTATAATTAAAATTTTAAAAAAAATATTATGCTAATAAATTAACTAATTTAGTTTTGATTTACAGAAAAAATGTTAATAAATTATAAATACAACCAAAGTATGTAGATAGAACTAGCCTATAAATCTTATTTTAAGTGATATTGTTTTAGATATGAGATCTTATTATTATTTTAATAATAAAAAGCTTACATATAAATAGGAAATTCATAAAAAGATCTTATTATCTCAAAATACTCTATCTCTTTAGAAAATCTTTTCTAGGAACTCTCTCCCTTCTGTCTACCATATCTCACCATACATTAATATGTTTAATGACATGAGATTGTTGGGGAGATCCATGTGACGTACTCTTTGATTCTGCCCATCAATTTTCTCCATGGAGTAAGTTGATTTTCTGTTCTTTTCTCAATCAATCATTCTTATGGATACATGTGATGATTTGTGAGTTGCGTGTGAATTATGATCTTCCCTTATGAGTCTCTGCTAGTCAGTGATTTTGTTTTTGTGCCCTGATCATGTTTATATTGTTTCTAGGTTGACTTATACATTTGGTAGTTATACGTTTGGGTGTCGTTGCACGAGTCCCACTCGTTGGGCGAGTTATAAATGAATTAATTCCCTAGAGTCCTAGTGATAAACTCGTTAGGCGAGCAATGTCGTCGTTAGTCGAGAGTATACCTCTCGTCCAACAAGGAGACGTGCTAGAGTGGATTAGGACTTGGATCAAAGGTTTTTCTTTCATTCTGGAGAGTGTGGTTTTGTATAAATTTGATTGTCAATGATATTTGAGATATTTGTATATCTATGTATGCATCTGCAAGTGTGATATGAGCAATGGTTTCTAAAGGGAAGTTCTAAGTAGTGGTATTTAGTGTATGCAGTGACATAAGGATTCATTATTGGTCGGTATCCTTTCTCTAATAACTAATTACACTCAAGTATAGTAGAGTAAGTTATATGGTGAAGAGAAGACGAAGATCCTAGTCACTGGACTCGATCAAGTCCTAGGTGTGAAGGGGATTTACCTTGTAAGTGGTTAGGTTTTAACCCTTTGAGGCCAAACTCTATAGAGTTTAACAACCACGCACGAATGCAGGCCGTCAAGGGATCCGATGTTCATTGCATGTATCTGAATAATTGAATTAATGTTAGTTGTGGATATGATGTAAATAGACAATAATGTAACTGTTTGTTGTGTAAAGTTTATAACATGATTATAGTTTACTTAAATATTTATTTTTCTTATTAGTTACATGTGTTGTTTGTGTTGTTGTGTTTTTCTACTTATTTTGCAATGATCACTTAATTGTGTGAGCAGAATGAATGGGTTGCAGGTGAGAATACTCTCCTCTTGGAAAATAGTGAAACTGTAGAGTAGGATTTGTTTATGTGGCTTAGTAGTTGTTTTGTTTTAAGAGACAAGAGACTCTTGAACATCTTCAGTTTTAGCTTTTATATAATGATATTGTTATAACTATTATGGATGACTGTAATAATATTTTTATATCAGTCTTTTACTAACTGTTTTGGTCTATTATCATATATAATATTTTATTTAATAGTTTAAAACTATTAAATGAGATGTCACATGTTAAACACTTGAAATATTTTTTATATATTTATTCTCTTTGATTGATAAAATAACTTAAAAATATAAAAAAGAAAATAATAGTTATATGATATATTCACTTGAAAAGAAATATTAATTACTTAAATTCAAAATAAAAATAAACTAAAATATATACAATAAAATCACTTTTAATAATATTAATTACTCAAAAATGAATTTTAACTCATAAAATTATTATGAGATATATCCACTCAAGAGAAGCGTTTAGCTACTTGAATAATGAGTCTTGAAAATAACGCATATCCAATAAAAAATAAGTATTAACAACTTTCAAAATATTTCAATCTCCAAAAATATCATGACTCCAAAAGTAATAATGTGTAATTACTCAAAAATGAATTTTATAATATAATCCCCATTAAGGAATCATGACTTACTTTGGAAGTAAGTGTTAGGAAATTTTGGATAAAATTTTTGGAAGTTGGTTTCTAAACAAAATCAAGAACAAAAACGTTTAATTTGATTTTTTAACAACTACGGCTCGGAAGTTAATGTTTTGATTACGTCAAATTTTTTATATGATTTAAATCAAAACTGGGCATAAAAAAAATAGTATTGCGAAACTTAAATAAATGTTCGATAGAAGCACAAGAAGAAAAATTATAAATCTCTCTTTGCTTCTAAAAACTTTACTTTTAAAGAGTTTTTACTTTTCTAATCAATAATGGCTTAATTTGAAGAGCCAATAAAAGAATAAAAGGCTTATTCCTGCACCCCATTGTTTTCTTCCTGCACCCCCAACTTTAGTTGTCCTTTCCATTTCGGCCCTACAACAAATTATAGATTAAATAATTAAATAAATGTTATTTCTAAATCCACTACATATAAATAAAATTAGATTTCAAAATCCGATACACATAAATAAAATTTAATTTCAAAATCGGGTGACCACATACAACTTCATGCCAAAATCCGGTACACAAACAAAACCAAATTTCAAAGTCCAATGAATACTCAACTTCACATAACACGATTTCGAAATCCAATACACACAAATAAAATCGGATTTCAAAATTCGATAAACATACATAACTATGCATAACTTCACCATATTCCAAATTCTTGCAACTATACCCTAAATCGTAAACCGGATCTCTTGTTCCCGTTCACATCACATTTTCTTTTTTGATTCGGTTAGTTCTCCCAAATTATGTTATCCCGTTAATTATTATTAAGAGGACAAAATGGAAAATAGAAAAAATATGGAGGTGCAGAAAGAAAAATATGGGATGCAAGGAGTGCCTAAAAAACAAAATAGGTAGGCCCAACTATTTGGACAGTTAAAAACAAAGGCCCAGTTATTATGAACAACTATTCAATGTTACTTTTTTTCATCTCAGTTTTTGAGGTGCAATAAAGTCCCCACGCCATAAGCAGAAAGAAAACATAAAAATAATGCTACCAAATAAAATGCACACAATTCCAAGAGAAAACATTTCTCAACATGACCGATAACAAACAAATCCAATTTATTTTAGTATAGATAGGGGGTTTACTAAAATAGTAACAATGCAAAGTTTTATTAAATTTACATATGGTCAAGAAAATTAAAAAGAAAAAAACTTAGATTTGAGGTTATGTATTTATTACCAAAACTAAGTTAAAGGTGTATCAAACCAAAACATCTTTTGATTTAAGAAAATACTTTAAATTTTACACTTACATTAAATTTCAAACCTGCATATTACCACACATAAAACAATAATGAAATACATTTGTAAACTCTTTCATAAATATGTTCAATAAATAAAATAAAATAAATTATAAGAACTAACTTATAAAAAGCATATGCAAAATAAGTTCTAAAGATCAATTTTCCTAAATTATATGAAAATCAACGTCTTTAAAAAAAATGTACTTTTAAGAGAGAAAAATTAGATCTCCATTGACTAAAATATGTATTGTATGAGGTACTTTCAATTAACTTCTCTAAAGTATGGTGTTATTTACTTTCTGTTAGCAGACTGGTTGAGCTGATACAGAACTTACGGTACTGAATACAGTTCATCTATGATGATCAGTCTTGATTTGTTTCATTATTTTCGTCCAACAGGTGATTAAGAATATATAACTCAATATTATATATTAAAAATATAACTCAGACTCGACGACATATCTTATACAATTCCGTCCTCAAACGGAACATTGTTTTCGAATCACTCCACGATACATTGGAAGAAAATGAAATTGTAATTCAATAACAAAATGTGTCATTATAACTTAACCGAGGTAACAATGGTCAATTCGGTTGATTCAAACTTTTTTCCGAAAACAAAACACCAAAACCGTAGAGATTATGATTAAAGAATTTACCACCACAAACTACCAGTTTAGATGGTAATGCAGTTAAAAAGTTGTCCAAGATTAACACATACCACAACGATAAACAATTACTTGAGACGCTATCTAACTACAGATGGAAAGACTAGCAAAACCCATCAATGTCATATTTTATTCAGCATGCCAAATATCGATGTCTCATAGCACTTACATTCAGATGCTTCAAACTTCAACATAAAACCTAAAACACTACACGTTAGTGAACGACACAACTACAAAAATTTATAGAATAGATAGAATTCCCACAAAAATTTAGCATGTGAACTAAGAAAACTTACAACAAAAACAACTATGCTAGATACAAATTCCATAAAGGATGCATGTATGGCTTAATTGAATGATGCTATCCATCTCTACTAGACAGACGAACATAACAATCAATACCGATTCACAAAATACTCAATCATTCATCGTTCATATTTCTCACAAGATACCACCAAGCGTATCATGCTTTGCAACCAACTAATGCATACATCATCCAAACCCTTACAGAGCTTAAATCCAAATGCCATAAAACAAATACAAAAGCAATGGCAATAGCCTCTAATACAAAAGCTTGTACTTGCATAACATAAAAACAAGATTCAAAGACTAATTTCAGAAATCTTACGTAATTTACCATATTCAATGTTGATCGAGCAAACATCAAATGTTTCTTAACAATGGAATACAATCTGATATAGAGTGAGTTGCATATGGCAATATTTCTACAAACTGCACACACAATTCTCAAAATAAACACACTGGGTGAGCAAACCAGCTATTAAGTTTCTATATAGCTCAGCACAGTAGAGCTGATCACATCTGCACGTTGTAAAATTCTTTACGAACGTATATGGCAAGAACTTTCATCAAACAATTTCAAGATAAATCAATAATGTCTAATTAAACCAGAAAACACACGTACCTACATGAAACATCACTCAAATTAAGACCCTATATCAAATAACAAACTTCAACAACACGTATAATATAAGTAAACTGAATGCCAACAAAGCAAAAACAAACGAATCAATTGCCCAAGAAATCAATACCTTAACAATGAACGACATGATTTAATCTACACGTATAACACAATCTAAACTTTATCCACTTCAAGGTGTGAAAATTCAAATTCCAGGCAAATTCCAATTCAACTAATGAAACAAACCGACCAGCACAGGGATATATACGCAAAATCGACTACAATCCATTGACAAAATTATATCGAAAAACATATCATCTTATGAGCAGAAGTAAACTAATAAGCCCATGATAAGATCTCTCGAAATCTTCTAAATTATCCAAAACATTAAATAAACTTAAACAAAAAGTTCAATAGTTGCCCCAAATTTATATAATAAAAAGAAACACGAAACAAACAGAGGTAAGAGAAAAAAGAGAAACAAAGCCTTCTTCCTCCTCAATCAAGAGGGACCTCAACATCACCATCAGTAATCTCCTGCTGCAAGTCCTTAGGATCCTTTCCATCAACTGTGCATCCCACGGAGACGCAAGTTCCAAGAATCTCCTTAATCGTGCCGCTAAGGTCCTTCGCCATAGACCTAGGCTTCATCACCCTAGCGATCTCAATGACGTCATCGAGAGAGATGTTTCCATTATGCTTAATGTTTTTGGTCTTCTTCCGGTCGCGCTCGGGCTCCTTGAGAGACTTGATGACGAGCGCGGCGGCAGAGGGAACCACCGTGACTTTGGCCTGACGGTTTTGAACGGTGAGTTTGACGGTCACTCTGAGGCCCTTCCAGTCCTTGGCTGTTTCCTTGGCGATGTCTTCTCCGATCTTCTTGGGAGAGAGACCGAGAGGACCGATCTTAGGAGCGAGAGAACTCGCTGCTCCGACCTCGCCACCGGTGACTCGGACGAAGACGTCGACGACCTGGGATGGGTCAAACTTCGGCGGCATTGTGTTGCAGTAATAGAAGAGGAAGAAGGAGTATTAGGGTTTGCGAGTGAGAATGAGGCGAAGCAGAGGGAAGAGAAACTAAGAATGAGTTATATATAAGGGTTAATAGGAATTAGGGTTTTTAAAGGTCCGTTTTGCCACTGGCAAGGTAAGGACCAATTTTGTAACTAGCACTTGAACTTCTTGCACACAACGAAGGATAGATAAGTCTTTTTCACTTTTCCTCTTTAATTTGGGTCCACTCGTGAAATGGGCTCTTTTTGGTTCTTGGGAAATTGGGCTCTATTTTAAAATTGCCGTTCTTTGTTCGGGTCCTACTATTTACACTACCTTTGTGCTAAATGCATTTCCCTTTAAATTATATATTTTAAAATAATATTATTATTTTAAAAAATTTTGTATTTTTTGTTTCATATCATGGAAATTAATTTTAAAATGTGAAGATAAGAAAATTTGTTATAGAAAATACTTTACAAAATGTTAATGAAACAAAATATTACGGAAAGTACACCCTAGTATGTGAAAGAGATAAAAACGTTTTTGGGAGAATTTTTTAAGGTACTTATTTTATGTTTTCAAAGTGGCTCTTATAACCCTTTTAATATTTTTCATGTTCCGGAAAACAATTTCAAAATGTTAATAAAATTGTCTCTTAGAAACTAGCTTCTGAAATATGTTCTTGTTTTCTTATCATTCTATAATGTTCATAAAAGTATTTTCTCAAATATTGAGAAAAATATGTGTATAATAGAAAATGTTTTTAGGGTAAAGAAAGCATTCTGAAGAAAAATAATCAAAAACACTTTGTGTTCCTTTTTTACATTCTAGCAATTACTTTTGAACACGTGCTTGTTTTCTTAATATTTTAAACATTGTTTTCCAAAAGATGAGCTTTAATTATCTTTTGTAAAATAGTTTTCAAGTTGCAAGAAATACAAATAAAGATATTTTCGGAAATACCTTCTTGAAGAAATATTTTGAACCAGAATTTTGCTGAAAAAAAAAGAATACGGTTTAAGGAGTGAAAATTATTTTGATTTGATGAAAACAAATAAAAAGGTGTGTAATAAATCATTTTAAATGAAAGGGGTGTAGATAGTATAAGAATCATGAAGAGCCTATTTGTTGCTCTTCAGCCCAAATTTATTTTCCTCTGCAGAATGTTCTCTCTTTTTTTTTCTGACTTACACTCGATTTTGCTTTATACAGTTATTTTCTAATTTTCTTACCTCCATCCTTATGCTTTTATTTTCCTTATAAAAATTCAGAATTGGGGTACGCTGAAAATAGACACATGAAAAATAATAATCCTTTTTAATGATAAAAATGAAAATATAATAAAATAAAATTATACATTCACATATATAATTGGTTTGTCAATAATATAATAAAATAAACTCCTATAAAGAATAATATCTAATTATATATTCAAAATAACACTAAGGTAAAAAGCCAAACGTTTTTGAGTTTATATTTAGGGTTAAATATGTTTTTTTTTCCCTTGAGTTTAAGTGAAATTTGGAATTAGTCCATCATCAAAATTTTTTATCAATTTAGTCCTTCATATTTAAAAATACGTGAATTTAGTCTTTTTAATCAAATTATGTTAAATTTATTTGACGTTTCAAACGCATTTCATGATAATATTTAAATTGTTTAGACATATTTTCGCTTCAATGTTAATTCAAATATTATCATAAAATGCGTTTAAAATGTCAAATAAACTTACTAAAATTTGGTAAGAATGACTAAAATTCACGCATTTATAAAAATAAATGACTAAATTTATATAAAATTTTAAAGAGGGACTAATTCCAAAATTTACTAAAACTTGGAGGAAAAAAAACATATTTAACTTTTATATTTATAATGATATATAGTTTTAATATTAATAACAAGACGATGCTCCACTGAAAACTACAGTTAAAAATATAACTATAGATAATTGTCTATGTACCGATTACAACATTATTTTATTTATAAATTTCGTTTACTTATATGTTTAAATTATTATATTGTTAGAATAAAGTTGTGAATTAGTTGTTAGAGAGATAAATTATTTATTATTAATTTTTCATTATTTACTGAGGATTAGAAACAAACAAAATACTAATTTGTGAGAAAAATTATTTAACAAGGAATAAAACAAAAATCATAATTAATTTGAAGCTAATTAATTATGTTTTGAAAAAATAAAGCATTTATTAATTCTAAAATTAAATATCTGGTATCATATTTGTTTATAGAAATTAAAATTAAAATTAAGTTTCTTGATGTGATTTAATTTAAATTATAGATATGTTACATATCTTTTTATGTTTATAATTTTTATTTTTAAAAATCAGATTATTCGGCCGTGGTAATGCTCACCAGAATCCGAACCTAAAAAACTGTAACCTCAATTAATTTCTTCGCTGTCAACGAAATCTGATTTCATCAAATATATAAGAGAAACAACTTTTATTTTTATTTATATTTTGTGAAAGAAATATTTTAACGAGTTTATTAAATTTCATAACATGTTATTGTTTTTTATTGTTTGAAAAAAAAGGGGGAAAGCGCATTTTTGAAGAAAAATAAAATCTTGGTGAGATCCACATAAACCAATAAATTAAAATGTTCTTGCATATTTCTCTTTTAAAAACTTTAGTATGAAATTCATTTGATTTTTCATACAATACATATTTGGCAGAAAATATTTAGAAGTTTTAAAATGATTTTTTTTTCATGAAATGTTTGCAAATTATTTTATATAAAATTATTTGCAATAAATATAAATTTGTTTTATATAATTTTTTTAACTATTTTTTATCTTTTACGTTGTTTGGAATAAAAGAATTATTAATTAATTGATATCATTACAAATGTATTATATTTGACGGTACTATTTCTTTTATGTTTATTTATTTTAAAATATTTAAATATTAAATAAATTATTTGTGATACATTATAAGTAAAAATAAATTATATGTAAATATTTCATTTATAAAATATGAATGTTATACACTTAAACATAATTTAATATTTAATTATTTTTACTAAAATACTTAAATTTTTATAAATATTTGTGGATATTAGTATGTAATTTTTGTACATCTACATAAATTAAATTTTTCATAAATAATTATTAATGTTATATTTTAATTTATGTATACCTACATAAACACCTACAAATAAATAAAATAATATTAAATATGAAATAAAAATCAATAAATTAGTGCAACCTTTTAATAAAAATCAATATTATTTTTCATAAATAATTTTTTACAATCTATTTCCTTAGTAAAAGTGCGAAACACACTGCACTGCTCAAACCCATTAATTAAATAAAATAAAAGAAAAAAAAAGAAAAAAAGAAGAAGAGGGAATACGATTTGTCATATTTCTCAGAATTATTATTCATTCATCTAAGTAGTGCAAGTATCAGAAAATAAAAATAAAAAATACGATTTGCAAGAGATCGACGAAAGATTATTTTGTCACAAATATGTTATTTTCTTGTTGTCCAGTATTAGAAAATATTTTTTTACAAACACGTCATTCTATTTAAACAACTAAATATTTGAATTAGAAATTAAAAATATAATTGATCATTAAAAAAAAAACTATTGTAGTTAAAGAATAATTTCAAAAAAATAAAATTACAGTTGCTAAAAATGTTTTTATCCGTAAATTTTATAAAGAATTTGAACACAAACATTATATAAGCACGTTTATTTGACATTTTTGCGTTTATCAATTACTTAAAAAGTATCCAGTATTTATGGATACCTTTGTTTATGGAAAATCGTTAACATATTAATTAAAGTAGTTAAAATATTTATATATAGTAATTTAAATAACTTTATTTTAAGGTAAGCAAAATGTCTTGGACATAAGATAAGTATTACCAGCAATATATTCTAATTTAAAATCATAATAATCTTAAACTTAGAAATTTCATATGGTTTGTGTTCATTTTATTATACAAATACGTTACTAATAATTCAATCATACATATTAATAGTGTTGTCTTCTTAACTTAACCACAGTTTCTTTTTTTTAACTTGACACACGTTACTATTTATATCATTCAATTCCAAGAAGAAATGAATCATTGTTTTCATATTTGGCTGGTGGATTTTTTTAATGTTAGAAACAACTTTATAACTCATAACCATCACTGAAAAAGAGGAATCTAAAGAACAATCCACTTGTCATCTTCACCATTTTGAAGTTAAATAAAGTTTGGTTTTGAAGATCTTAGGTGCTTCGCCTTTTTCTTCTGTATAAGTTCTTATTCTCTATTCGAAAATTCGCTAATCAATGGAAGTATGTTGTTGGCCCTTTGAGAGTTGTTGATTTCGTTGATTTCACTAATGGATGAAAATCTCACAGAAACTCCAGATTAAGTAGATTTATGGTTCATTTGTATATCGGTTTATAAGTTTGAGGTAAGTTTAAAGTCTATAATAATATTAGAGTTATTTGAAACGTATCATAATAATACTTGTTTGCAGGTCTATTGTACTAGCATTATTATTGTCTGTTTTCAAAAACCATCCATTAATGTTTAATGTCATACTCTAAGATGTATATTAGAGTTATTTTTGGAATTCTCGTATTGATGAGAGATCAAATCAATTTACATTATATATGTAGGTGTAAATCTCATTTTACAAACCGATTTCACTTTTTAACATAGTTTTACAACCATGAGTAGGCTTAAGGTTCGTTTCTTAATATATTTTCATAATTACTTAGAGTTAGAGTTTATCGTAACGAATTTTAGTGTAAATTTCACAATAATTAGTGATAAAATAAATTTATAGTATATAAATGAGTACAAACTACAAACTAATTTTATAAGGCTGAGTCCACTTCTTAATATGATATGATATCATAATCATGAGTTAGAGTCTATTATAACAAAATTTGATGTAGATGGCACATTATAATTGAGTACAAACTTCACTTTATAAAATTCAAACTAACTTTGTAGGATTTAATTAGATTCTATTTCTCAACCCTAATAAAAGAAAATCAAACTTTTGGTGCCCCCATAAGTACATTTTTCAGTTCCAAATAAAATAAGAACTCCTATCAATCATGGTGTGGAAAAATGCATTATAGTCCCCACCCCATTAAAGATAGAAATGGCAAAAGCAAGATGCTAAATGTGATAATATGATCAATGTTGTGGCCTCGTATCCTTAATTGGTTTTACTAGTCAAATGCTTATCCATATAAATGATTCCACTTATTATTATTATTATTATTAGTGGATGTTATGGTGATGAGGAACCAAAAAGGAACACATCATAGTGATATATGTTGTTTATTGTTGTTTATTGTAATTATTAGCCATGATAAGTTCTCTTTGGTGTTGATAAAAAACAAAAACAGTTGTATTGTTATGGAGGGTGAGTCGCAATTAGGGGGACACCTAAAAGTGGCATGGAATGAAGTGTTGTATTCAGCTTTAGTGTATATTTTTGTGTTATGAGAGAGATGGGTGAAGGGGGAAAACTAAATTCTATTGGCAAAAAGGGAAAATTGTAACGTCCATTTCATTTTTTGAAGATAGAGGGAGAGAGAGGAATGGTAAGAGGAAAATTAAAATGAATCTATGATAAAGAAAAATAAAATTAATAGTAAAAGTGAATGAAAGATAAAAATAAAAGGCAAAGAGAATATGTATATGTGTATATCTATAACATATATCTATAACTACGTATAAATAAGATTTCCTCTCATCTTTCATAATTCAAATGTTACCTTTTACAAATATAATTATTTGTTAAATTTTGTAATATTAATAGTTAGTTTTACATGTTTTCTACAACAATTATTCTCTCATATTCTCTCGCTTATTTCACTTTATTTTTAATAAATATAAATTTATTTTGTGTATTAATTTAATAACATTATAATATTATCACCTACTAATATAATATCATGTATATTTAAAAAATGAATACACACAAACGCGATAGCGTTTGTGTTTACGCTAGTGTGTATAAAAGTTTGATTAAAATAATTTATAATCGATAATATTTTAACTATATTTTAAATGACAACATCATAAAACCTTTTTCTTTTATTTGTAACTATATATAAAGAGTTTATAATTATATGCAAAGAGAATTTTTTTTCTTTGTGTCCATATTTTTTAATTTCAATTTTATCATTTAAATTATCGACAAATTTTTCCGTCAGTAAAATTCATTGATAAATATTGTGATTTTATATTTTTCCTCCTCCTCTTCTTCAACTTTTTTCTTTCTTTTTATCTTTCTTCTTCCTATTTTTCATCTACTTCTTCATCCAACATATCCATTACTCATGAATATTTTTCTCGATGATTAAAATTATAAAATTTGTCAATAAAATCGTTTGTAAATTTTGTTTTTGTCGATATATTATTTTTCATTGGTAAATTTCGTCAGGAAATATCATTTTGGCTATGAATTTTTATCCATCATTAAATGTTATTTTTCCAACGATTTTTTTTATTATTTTTTTTTTATCGGTAATACAATATTTTCTTGTAGTAATAACCATAAAAAATTATGATATTATCAAATATTAAATATCAAAATAACATATTTTTGTTTCTTCAATGTCAAATGTTGAACAATTATATAAAATTCAAAACAAAGTATCAAATAATATAATTAAATAAAAATGAAAGATTTATATAAAATATTACATATAAATAAAATTTTATGACAAGTAAAACATCTATTAATTTTGTAAATTTTGATGAAATGAAGTTGTTAAAGTTTTTTTTTTTTAAAGATGGTTATATTACTTGTTTGGTTTCAATCTTGATTCAAATAGTTTAAGTATGCTTCTTCTTTTTTTCTCAAATAAGTTTAATTTTTTGGAAAACTAAGTCTCATCATTATTAGTAAGTGGATTTTCCAAAGTTAACTTTTTATTCTTGAGTATGAGTGTTGAATTGAAGTTCACCTAAAAAATATTCTTTGATGTTGAAGTGAATGAAAACTTTTGAAATAATGAATACGACTAAAAAAAGATTTGTGTGTATTTTCTTTAATGATAACATGTATTTATAATATTTAGTTCAAGATTGAAGAGAATAAAGTTTAATAATAAAAAAAATATCCAATTGCATTATTTTTCATATGGAGTAATAAATATGGGATCATCAAATATTTTTTTTCAAGTTTAACTCGACCAGCAATCTTATTAATAATACTAAATAATCTAGTAAAATATCATTATAAATAATAGTTACTGGTGATTTTTTTTATTGTTTCTATGGATAGTTTATAAAAAATATTAAGTAAAACGTAATATATATTTAATATTTTCCCATAAAACATTTCTTATTCATTCCACTTAACAACTAAGATAATTAATGAAATATAGATTTCATAAAAAGATATAACATTAGGCTTGCATGCATAAAGTGATATTTAATGAAAATATATATGTGTATACTTTTATTTACATGGGTATTTTTAATAGTGAAAAAAAAATGAACTTATTTTTAAACTAAATTTTCTTCATGATAGAAACTCTCGTGTATAAAATGTTTAATTACAATTTTTTAATTCACATATAAAATAATTTAACCTATAGATAATTTAAAAAAAAAAGTGTTTCTGATTGTACGAATAACAATTGAGACTTATTAATGATACAAGTCCATACCAACAAAGTGAATTTGATTCTCATTCACAGAACATGTACCTCAAAACAAAATTACGCCTAAAAGAAAAATGCTAAAAAAGAAATCAACGATTAGGGTTTATACAGTTTTAGGTTTCAATATGATATGTATAATCTGACAAGACACGACACGAATAATAAACCAATATTGTGTCTTGTTGATCAGATTTCAAGTCAGATGGAAGAAAATGTTTTGGTCTATTTTATTTGAATAACGAGTGAACTTATTCTTTTAACTTTATTAGGTGATACATGATTTTATTTTATTTTGAAAATTAATTAAATGTTGTGGTTGTATTGATTTATTTTTCCTGAATCTCTTCCCTTTTTTTTCTTTGTCAGCGGAAAAGAATAATAATATAGGAAATATATGACATTTCCTCTTGATCAGCATTATTAACTTTGATATCTTATGCAGGACACCTCAAAATATACCCAATAATATTTGTCATCACATAAATTTTTAAATAAAATAAAATAAAATAATTTAAAGCATAGAAAAACTATATACCGAATTCATCTTAAAATTACCTAGGTGAACAATACTTATTATAAGGAAGTAAAAAATTAAATCACATGTATTTTTTTTTTATGAATGACAACTAAATTAGTTAACTTATCAACATAACAATTTTCTTCATGTAAACATAAGAAACTTTGACCTACATATATACAGAAACATAAGCATTAGGGTCATTTTTCTTTAAAACTTCAATGAATCACTCGTTGATCCAAAATTATGACAAACTAAAGAATAATCATTTACAATCAAAGTTTTTGAAAACATTTTCTCCAAATATGTTCAAAAACATACACAACTCTCATAAACTTAACATAAATAGAAGTTCATTTCCTTAAAAAAAACTTAAAAAATACTCACGTATTCATCTCAACTTTATCTAAAAATATCGATACATATTCAGCTTAAGTCAATTAATAGATAGAACTTGTCAGATTATGTCCATAAGTGAAACCACTATACTAGTTTGAATATTAAAAAATTTCAACACTAAAAAATCAAATATAGTATTACTTATATGTTTCATAAATTTATTAACAGACAACCAACTAACTATTTAATTTAAAAAGTAACAGAAAGAAAGAAATCAAAATCCTAAAATTTACTATAATTTTTCATTCTTCAAACCATTCAAATAAATAATTATTTTAAATAAAACATTACAATAAAACTTCATAAACTGAATAATAAAATTAAAAAAAAAAAACTACAAATCATATAAAACTTCGTTCTATCGTTCCCACAACTGTATAGCAATATCACATGAAGGATCTCTTGCTAACTTAAATCAATGAATTGATTCTTTACTAAATCTCGCCGAATTAAAATGTTATACTTGACTTAAGGAGTTATGTACTCTTTAATTAATTCATAGACAGTTCAAGAGTATGAAAATAGTGTACAAGTTTTGTTGTATAACAACAAATTATAATATTTTGTTGTTGAAACAAAATCCCAAATAATGTATTCTCTAAATCTGGCTATTTTTCAATTGATAAGTGGCTTAATTTGTTCAACGTGCACATTAAAAAAAAAAAAAAAACTCATATTTTATAAGGTACAAGAGATGATAATTTCAGTACACTTACAAAAAATACTAAACCGAAGGTTTATGAAACCCCATCTTAATTATAACTATGTTGTAATATTTAGGCTTAAATACATTTTCCGTCCTCATTTTCGTAGTGTTTGTTGTGAATGGTTCTTATTTTTATCAAATATTTAAAATGGTCATCATTTTCGCAATTCGTGTTTAATTTAGTCTTTTTCTGTGACGCCGTTTAAATCAGTAATGAAACACTGTACAAATGGTATTGTTTGTATTACGTTGTATTGTGGTGTATTACGTGTACAATACAAGTGTAGTAATTAGATAGTTGGGGAAAAATAGGTGAAGTAGGATTTTGAAAATGAATTGTTGGTAGTTGGTGACTTGCTGCAATCTTCTTCCTCCATTCCAATTCATGTTGGTGCCTTGCTGCAATCCTTTTCCTGCAATCCTATTATATAGGTATGTCACCGTCCCAATCTTCTTCCTTTACCTCTGGTTGTAATCATTGGAGACAACAACACAATATTCGAACTACAAACAAATCCTAAAACATAATCACGAAAACCCTAGCCCCAATTGATTGACATGTGCAAAATTTATCACAATCCCGAAAACCCTAAAACCACGAGCAACTCGTCAATGATGATTATCTGGAAAATTGAAATCGAACGAATAAATCGCTACGTCTAATTGCTTCCTATGCAAATCAAAGATGCAGAAATCGCCTCCCACCCACGACAATCCCTAATTCCAGTGACAATACCTTATTGCACATTTTGCCCCAAATTGGAATTTTAACATTAATAATCCACATGTAATGTACACGTAATACACCACAATACAACGTAATACAAACAGTACTACTTGTACAGTACTCCGTTACTGATTTAAACAACGTTACAAAAAAGAACATTTTCTTTGTCTCTCAAATAGATCAATAAACAATTTGATTAAAAAAATTATACAATAATACAAGTATTTTTCAACCAAATAAGTCTAAAGTTAGTCATGCTTAAAAATAACTTCATAATTTAACATATAGATAATAAATTCAAATAAATAATAGAAGCAAATGTGAAATAAATTTAAAAAATAACAAAAGTTATATAAAATATTTAAAAAAAAAACAACGGACAAAACATTTTTACCATAAAAAATAATGCATTTACACTTTTTTTATCATGAAATATATATATATATATATATATATATATATATATATATATATATATATATATATATATATATATATATATATATAT
>Ga0099822_1002447_pt1 | contig 23129 bp, 14 predicted proteins | sample CowpeawhiteBW_FD_76839 | JGI IMG/M metagenome (GOLD analysis project Ga0099822, IMG submission 76839) | Root nodule microbial communities of legume samples collected from California USA - Cow pea white BW | ecosystem: Host-associated > Plants > Roots > Nodule | place: USA: California | collected... | reverse complement strand
ATAAGTAAATGTCATTAATTGAAAACATAAAAAAGTATGTATATTTATTATAAGATTACAATATCTTTTAAACATATATATCACAATCTTAGTAGTATTTATAATTAAATTCATTTTACTTCATAAAAGTCTTTTGAAATACTTTACAATAATTGTTGATAGGACGCATTAAGTTTACCTATGATTAAAGTTCAAGCTGAAGACTCAAAATAATGTATTTTGTTTGTGTAAACGTTCTTACATATCATGAAAAGGGACCAAATAATAATAATAATAAAAAAATAGTATAATGATTGAGAAAAAAACCATCATTTATCATGTGGTGTGACTGAGGTTTGTTTTTCCAGGAGAGTGGTCCTCTTAAAAAGAATCAGGTCGACATGCTATAGAGAAAAAGAAAAAAAAAATGAAAACGAACCTTGTTTTGTTTGTTCTCCATATATAAATCATTTTTTAATTTATTTGAAATTTCAAACAAGACTATAGTATTAATTTAATTGTTTAATAAATATATAACATGATTTTTAGTAATTGAAAATTGAAATTAAAAAAATTTAACATGCAAATGAAGGCAATATAAGTGCATCAGTATAAATAAAAGTAATAGGAGTATTTAAATTTACCTAAAATCATTTAGGAAGTATTTTAAAAATTGTGCTTTTGTTTTGAAAGAAATAAATTTGTTAATAAAAAATAGACAGAGAAAAAATAACAGGGATAATTTGATTAAGTGAATAATAGTTCGATGCAAAATAAAAATAAAAAATCAAAAGAAAAGGCATATGTCAAAATTTTGAGTGTGATAGATGAATAATTTATGTTGTACTTAACTTTCTTATTAATAATAATAATATTCCAAGTTTTATACTCATATTTAATTATTTTTTTTCATATTCAATAAGAAAACAAAAAAAATTATAAACAAAAATCAAATTTCAATTCTTCATTAATATTATTGTATACAAAATCATGTACATAATTTATATTATTATTATTATGTATTAGAAGTTCTACTAGTCATGTAAATAGATCAATCAAATATGTTTAAATACTTACAGATTTGGTAGAGGATTTTGAGAGTCATGATCAAATGAGTTTTGAAATGGAATCTCTTAGTTTTAAAAAATCTTTATTATTGATAAGTGGGTGTTTATAGACTTCTAACCGTATGCAAAGTCATATTACTGTGTTCTTTTTTCTTGACATGGTAGTATGCTTGACATCTCCTCACATCATATGCGACTTTATTTTTTTTTTCACTCCTAATTTGATCTAGACATAGACCAATTCTTCTTATTTATCCTAGAGAATCCGGTTCCTCTTACTCTCTTATATCGAAACTTTTTTCTCTCTCTTAGATCGAAACCTCTTATCTTTGGATTTTCTGGATTTTGACATGTTGACTGCTCTCACGAATAAATTAAAATCTCAGTTAAAATAGAATTAACAATCTAATACAAATAAATAAAATCAAAGTTTCAAATCAAATATTTAATTCTTGATAAAAGTAAAAATGCAAATGGACGAAAATAAAATAAAGAAAAATTTCTAATTGAACTTACAATGTCGATGATCAAAATATACCTAGGGATGTCAAAAAATTTGTACCTGTGGGTATTCGCAAATACAACTCGCAACGAGTATACCCGCGTGTAATGGGTACGTGTATTATTTATATTCGCATATTAACGAGATAGGTACATGTTTCACATTATTCATACCCATTGATACCCGTACTCGCTATACTCTCAACTAAATTAAAATATTAACTCTTGATTTTGAATGAGTTAATTGATTTAAAAAAATAACTTCATTTATCTATAAACTAACATTCAACACTATTTAAATAAATTATTTAGTGTTGCTAGCATGATATTTCTATTTGCACGTTATGATGTACCTATTTTCATATTAACATGGTAGAGTGCTTATTATAATCAATGTTTCCTTTTTCACAATGAAAGTATGTATTGGCCATCATATCTCATATTACATAGAAAAGATATTTCATATCGAATAAAAAAATGGACAAAACCATAAAATGAACAAAAACAACTTATATAATAAGTCTCCTTCTCTGTTTGATGGTTTTGTCCATTTTATTGTTTTGTATGTGGACTTCGTGTTCTACTTGGTAACACGTAAGTTTTATACCCATTTTTTTTTATGCTAGATAGCTCCGATTATTCTTCTTTCCTCTCTTATGCTGAAGTCTTAGATTTATTTATTTTTTTGGATTTTGCCATGTTAACTGCTCCACAAATAAATTAAAAACAAAATAAAATAAAATACAATTGAATTGACCGAAACCTAAATCGTATCAAATGAATGGCAACAGATTGAATCCAAGAACTGAATCAAAATAAAGAGGACAATAAACAAATTAAAAAATAAAATAAAATTGGATACATGGAATAATGTGCTTGCGGAGCAGAACAAAATCTTCCCTGAACTACTACACAAGAACCTCTCTACAACTCTAGCTCTGTTTTAACAGACGATTTCTAAGGTTATGTTCATTTTAGTAGATAATTTGAAGGATAGTAACTGAATGAATTTAAAGAGATAAATGAGTGATTGTAGTGTGTTTGTTTCGAAGGATATATAAAAGAATTTAAAAAAAAAATTATGAAAGTTTGTAATAATGTGATAGATGTGACAAATAAAAAATATATTTTAATAGATTAAATTATAATTTTTTTTTTGTCTTTATAATTAAAATGAAGAGAAAATAAATTTTATTTAAATAAAATTAATTTAGAATTAATGGAAAATATAAGCTATTTAGTTAGAATAAAAAGTTAACAGATATAATAAATTTAAAATAAAATTTGATTGACTGAAATTTTGTTTTAATTTTGTGTTGATGAAAATAATAGACTCTCCTGCACATCCATCGCTTTTATACTTTCAAATTTACATAAACCAATACAATTATTCCTTGCAAATCTATCTGTTTCAATAGTCTTGGTAGCGAAGGTGGTGTGATGTAACTTACAAAAAATTGTCGACCCCGGCTCATCATTAATAAATAAAGAACTCATTTCTTACAGGACAAAAAGGTTAAAAGCTAAATGTTTGATGGTTTGCGCATATATAGACTCTGACAGCCTACATTTATAAATGAAGAGATGTCATGGAATTCGTTCTTAGACATTGTGTAGGGTCATATAATCTTAGAATACATAACAAGGAAAAAAAAAATACAAAAAGTAAAATAAAGAGGTAAGACAAGATAATAAGAAAATAAGATACAATCATATTCAATAAATATAATAATGTCTTTTAAAATAAAAAGTAAGATAACATTATTTTTTAACTTATAAATACATGTACTTAGAAAAAAAATAGAGGAAGAGAGACAAAATGCATCACAAAAATAAAAAGAGAAAGAAACAAAAAGATAGAATTTGTAGCAAAGAGTAGCAATTTTTAATCATGTTATTCTTTATTTTAATTTTACTTTACATCTATTACTAACTTTTTTAAAGATAAAAAAATTTGAGCAGATAACTTATTTTTCTAATTATTAAATTAAATTTAAGTAATTAATAACTTAAAAAAAACATTCAATTTGAATATGGATTTTTGAATTTTTATTCTTTTAATTTTTTACTCCTAACTAATTTTAAATAATAAAAATTTACATTACACTATAAAAAGTTAAACTTATAGTTAATCATTTTCAATAAATAATTATACATTTCAAAATATTTATTAAAACGATGAAAACTAAAATTTTATGATACTCAAACTTCTCAAAATTAAAAAAAAAAATATTGTATAGAAAAGTTCCAACTTCTATTTTTATATATTTTTTTAATAAAACTATTTCAATAAATTTTAACAAATTTTTATTTTATAAATCTCAATTAAAAATTTAATATTTTATTATATGTTGAATGTGTAACATTTTTTTTTTCTTTCTGCACCTTATCAAGTATCGAAATAAGAGCAGGTGAGACATCCAACATTTTTTAACAGTTGAATAAATTATGCATAAGCCCATACCTGACAACCAGCCTCTTCAGAAATTGATATTTGTCCCTCTCAATTTATCTTTTCCCTCTCCAACATTTTTTTTTTGTCAAAATATTATTGGAGAAAATGATTTTATAAATTGATAAAAGAATTGAAAATTTAAAACACAAAAACTTTTTTTTTTCTTGTGTAGAACTTTAAATGATATTCAGCGAAAATTAATATTAATGCATTAAAAATATTGTTTTTTATATTTGTGATGAAAATACGAAAAATTAATACGCAAAACCTTATTTCAATTTCCTTCGTGCTATTAATTAGTGTATCATTTATCGTCATATTATATCAAATTTGATTAACTAAAAAATATCACATGCCAGTGTCATATTAAATTCGTTCCTTTTAAAGTTTTCCGATTCTTTTATTTTTCAATTCATATATGCATAATTATATTAAATATAATAATATAATAATTAAATTAATACTGTAGATATATTTATGTACAAAATAACTATATTATTTTTATTTTTCCTTTATTATAAAAGGATACCTTTACCTCTTATTCTAGATATTTTGTTGGCAAAAACAACTGTTTAACTTATGTAAATAGATTATTTTTTACCTTACATCACAGAAAAGAAATCAAACATTAAAGTGAGTAAATTTATTTATTATGATATAATACTATACTATAATATAAAAAAGATAAAATTAAATACATGTATTAATAAAAAATTATAAGACAAAATCTATATTTTTAAACTTGACCTTATAATTTCTATACACATACACACATTTATTATGATTAAATATTGTAAGAAAGGAAAATATGAAACATAATTAGTGTTGAAAAATATAAAAAAGAATATACATGAGAATCTTTATTACAAATCTTTATTACAAGTAGCAGCAAGAGGAAATTAAATGTGCAAAATGAAAATGATGACGAACATGATTTAGGAAGATAGAAATGCTTGGCAATAATAATGGTGATAGATGAAAACAAATTAAAAGAATCTAGAAATTATGTTTAACATATGAAGAAAACAAACATATAGAGGAAGAATGCGTTCAGAGAAATTCTCTCCTTACAGCGTATGCATACCGAGAGCGCCGTATATTCTGCTTCCGCTTCTTGTACACCATTCCCGCCAATATTACCACGCTCGCCGCTACAATTACTCCGATCCCTAGTCCTGCCTTCTTGCTCCAACTCAATCCTCCTCTTGACAAATTTTCTGCTCTTTCATCCTCGTCGTCGTGGATATTGTCTCCCTGAGAACTTCCCGGCGAAGGCGCCGGAGAGGAGCCGGGACTCGGCGAAGGCGCCGGAGAGAAGCCGGGACTCCGCGAAGGCAACGGTGAACCTATAGGTGAGCTGGCCGGGGAAGGTTTCGGAGCGTGGAAGGACGGTGACGGTGACGGTGACGGAGATGGAGAGGGAGACGGTTGTTCGGAGAGAACAAGGTGCAGTGAAAGAAAGAGGAAGAGGAGAAAAACTGGAAATACCGTGACATTTGGCATTGATTAATTATTTCTAAGAAAAAAAGGAATAAAAAGAAGAGAAATAGTGTTGATCTGAATCGAGAGTTGGAAAGTTGAAGATATGAAAAACCGGTAGATCTGAGTCTGCAGCAAGTCACAGCATGCATAAAGCGAGGGAAGACCTCGAAGCACGAGAAAAAAATCTGAGTAGCACTGATTTGGACACGTGGCTGTTTGCGAAAAAGAAGAAGAAGAAGAGTTGGAGTGTTTTGAAGAAAGTTTAGGTAATGCAAAATCAATTTGATGCTTGCTTATGAGTTATGAACTTATGACTGATCTATCACCAAATGGTGTGGCTTCCATGCAAAGCCAAAGGAAAACTGGATTCTATGCATTTCGACGCACGCAGGAGCGCTTTTCAATGTTTTATTTTATTTTATTTTTTGCATCTTCTATAGGTTTAAATTTAAATAACAATGATGTCTATTTTACGGTGACGCATTTGATTCACAGTTTTATATATGATCTAGTATTATAGAACATCTAGGATGACCTGAAATATATAGTAATTAATACTGATGAGAATATGTGAAAATAATTGTTAAAGAATTAATCAATGAAAATATTTAAAGAAAATTATACTTTGTAGTATATTCACAATTTCTTGCTTGTTATTTTCATTTTATTTTTTGCTAACGAGGGCGTACCGCACAATATTTATTAATATTTGGTGTCTAAATATAAGAAACAAAAGAAAGCGAAACTTCGTCTCATGGATCTCCCAAACGCCAAGTTGATTTAGATAATAGAAAGCTGTTGATTCGAAACACGTCAATTCGATTTATAGTTTTCTATTTCAAGAATTTAAAGATCCTTAACCGTTTGTGTTTTTCATAAAAATAAACTTGTTTGAGTTGGTTAAATCATTGAGTGGCAAAATTAAAAGAAGGGATTGATCTAGACTCGGTTTTGCACATTATTTAATAATTGTAAATAAAAATTTAATGTTTTTTTACTAATTTAATTGTTTGTTATCTAAACTATTCATATAAATTCTTTCTAAATAAATAAATGATAATAATAATATGATTAAATAAATTTATTTTTATGTATATTAAAACTAATTGTAATAATAGCTTTGATGAACACTAATAAAATGTAACATAATTTTAAATTAGTGAAGGTTTATGAAAACTTTTGAATTTAAATTACCCTTCTGAATGCCTTTGGCATGACACCATTTATTTACCTTGTCCTTCACTTTGCTCTCCTAAATCAGTCGCGAATCACCCAGAGCTGATATCCGCCATGATATTTAACTCATGATTTAGAATTTTGTTATGAAGTCCACTAAAAAAACTGAAAGATCTTTCAGCCAAAAGTACTCGAATGGAAAAAGAAATTAGTCACAAAAAATTACTTTTTGTAAAGTACTTAGGTGCGTTGTTAGCCATTTGACACTTGACAAATGAACCTATCCTATCTTGTACATAAAAGTAATGTATATAGAAATATTTAAGAAAAAAATCCGAGGCCCACCAACTACTTAATTTTCAATTATCAGTCATCGATACTGTTGATTAGCCTTATTTACAGCCTCTGCACTACACCCATGAGTTTACATACTCCTTACTTCTGGCACTACATAGCCTTGTGCGAGGTTAGTGTCAGTTGTGAGGTTCCTTGCGTGTATGTGTCATTTCTCCGTCAACAACAACATTATATTGATGATACAGAGAAGAAAACCAGAGCCAATCAAGTAGATACATGCAACTTTTTCATTATTATGCGTACGGAGAAAAAAAAAAGTAAAATTTAGCAGGGAATTTATTGAAGTCTCAACCCAAAAATTCTAAAGTGCCGACAGTTGTCAAATTTGAAGTTAATAGTAATCATATGTTGCCTTGCAATTGTGCCCTTTCTGAATCTAGCCCCCTCCTTCCCCACATTTTTTATTGGCCGGGGTGAGAAGAAGTAGCTGATATTTCACCCTCAGTCACATGCTATCATTAATCTCAATTATAGTTTTATAAAGAAAAAAGTGTTACTTAACTCTTCATAATTCATCCTTCACATCACTATTGCTACTCTGGCTCTCCTTGGCATCAGAGCTTTCCTTGGCGCCAGAGCTCTCGGATTGAGTAGTAGAGGTTGGTTTCTGGAGCTTGAATGGGATTGATGCATGTTTTTTGAGGAACTTGTAGAAGGCTACCACAGTACGATCTGTATCAACAGTAATCTGCACACGCAATGAACCAATTACATATTTTTTAATCACCCAATGATAAAAGCATATGTATAAGCATATTTAGAATAGGTAAATTGATAAAATATGTGCTCTTGCTTAATATTCACTTACAGGTTCAAAACTCTTGTTTCCTGCTGGGAAGAAAAGAAGGGTGGGGAATCCGTCGGGCTGCCAAGTGAAAACAGATTAACAGTCACAATTAAATTCTCATATTTTTCATTACTCAGTAGAGATGGATTCATTAACGGAATAGTAGATTCGGATAGTAAACCTAAAACCTAGCATGAGTTAGCACTTAACAACGTTTATATTGATAATGAACAATAGCATGTAACAAATACTTGCAAATAAATCTGGGCTAACCTTAGCCCTGGGGTGCTCATTTGTTGTTCCATCCATCTTGGCTATTACAAGAGAATCGATACTACGAAGATGTTTCGCAAGCTTGTCATATATTGGCTCCAGTGCTTGGCAATGGCCACACCAGGGAGCATAAATCTGAGTCCAACAAGCATTAAATTAACATGATAAAGGTGCAGATGCAAATAAAACTCACAGTTTAGGGTTAAAATTTCACCTCAAGGAGAACGTCCTTTGACTCATCCAAGACAATTTCATCAAAATTATTCCCAACTACTATTTTCACATCACCATCATTCTGTTACAAAGTTAGGAAGCACATCAGAAATGAAAAGCTAAATTAATAGGACAGAATTGATGGTTGGAAAATAAAATAACATACACTTTCAGGGATCGGATCTGACTTGTAAAATGGTTTTAGTTTGTCATCGAGAAAATCTTCCCCAAATGCCTGTGAAAAATGGAGATTAGAAATTTAGTCAAAATTATAGCTATCAAACCTAATGAAGTATTGATAAAAGCATCCATGCACACTTCCTGGCATGTAAGCAAATGAACAGAAAACTCGCAAAAAAGTACCTTAATTCTGTCAGCAGTCACCTCTCCGTCAAGTACAAATTTTCTTCCATCATCATTACCAGTGTATGCAAGTACCTGTATTGAAAATTCCACTGGTTCATTAAATACACTTCCAAAATATTTAAAGGATGTAATTGTTGATGTCATGATTTCCATGGCACATCATTTAACTAAAATTAAAAGTGAAGAAGAAATAATTAATTTTGGAGCATTAAATATACTTCCGAATGATTTAAAGGATGTAATATGTTAATGTCATGATTTTCATAGCTTGTCATTTAAATAAAATTAAGACAGGGAAGAAGAAATGATTACTTTTGGACCATCTCCACTGATGCCAAAGTATTCTGAAACAGGCTTTCCAACATCTTCATTATCCAGTTCCACAAATACAAAGATCAACTGCAATAGATAATAGCAATAAAGTTAAATCATTTCTAAAAATATCTAAGTACGCTTTAGGGGCAAGAGCTAAAAGAACAATATGTAAAACTTTTATCAGTAAAATGTAGAAAGTAAATTTTATTCTTTCCTACATATAAAATGATGGAGAGGGGCTATCAGCGAAATGTAGCAAGACCAGAATGAAAAAACAAATTTCCTATATCATTAGGGGCAAGACCAATACTCTGATGATTTTAAAACGAGATGGATATTTGCAAAAACAAGGATGTGAAGGTTAAAAGGTGTTTAGCTTAGAAACAATTCTGCACAGCACTTCCTTTTGTACACATCTTTATCTAAAGCTAATCAAGTCAGAACTAACTTTCAGAATTCGAGCAACTACCATGCCTGTAAGATTTTAAACCTACTTCGTACCTAGTTATCTACTTTTTAAGTTTAGCAAAAGAAAACTACGCCCACCAAGAAACTAAATCCCATGCCATCATAACTATAGCTGAGAAATCCTTCCTCTCAATCTACTTTCATGACCAACTAAGGAGTGCCCTGCCCCAGAATTCGCATGGAAAACAATGAATTCTATTTCAATTTGCACTGTTCTGATTCTGAAATAAAAGACATGCAAATTTGTCCAGAGAAAGAATGACATAACAGTAATAATTAGTAGCCTGTAAGAAATATACCTTTCCCTTGAAATATTTTGCTGCCTCTTGAAATATTGGGACGAACTTCTCTGAATCATTTGAAGTCGCAAACAGCAACACCTAAAATTGTGGTTTCGAACACAAAGCAACGTTATCAAGAATATTTTTCTTAAGAGATTACAATATTATAACATACATGTATTCAAATACCTACCTGTTTCTTGATTGAATTTTCGAAAACTGCTGGGGCACTTTCTCTTGTAAAAAGTGTTACCAAAGGAAGCTTGTTGGAAAAGACAAAGTCCGCTATTGCAGACTTCTCAAATTTGCCATCTGCTTAGACATAGTGAAAATACATCCTTGTTAACAAGGAAAGATAAAACATGTCAACGGGGAAACAAAGACTAAGGATGAGAAATTAAACAAACCAAAGTGGCTAAGTTTTTCTTCCTCCTTCTTGACGAGGATCAAAGCTGGGCGCTTCACATCGGGATCAATATGGAAAAGCTTTGCCACGTCAGAATTCACAGTCTGGTAAAAATTGACATCATCCTCAAGTCTTGAAGCGGCGGCAAGCTCCTCACTCTCAGGACCCTGCACATTATGCATCACAGGATAATGAAACATAACAACCAACAATGTCATTTGTCAAATAAAAAACAATCAACCATTTCATACATTCCAACTATACAGCTCTAGGATCTGATTTAATCCAGAGAATCAAATGAACAATTGCAGAAGACATCAATATTCCAAAAGCGTCAGCTGCATGTGTGTTCGGTGAGTGTTTACAAAATTAATTCTAGATCAAATCGATTCTGAAGATGTCATTTATATTTGGATGTTTTATTCTAAAAACAGGTTAATTGCAAGTATGATTTTTTGGATCCAATGAGATGCATGTAAATGTAACGTTACTTTAAGTCAAAATCAATTCTGGTCCCGAACTAACTCATAAAGCAGAACCAAAATTGAACATTTAGTAAGTCAACGTGATTGTATATTTATCAACCAATTTCAAACAATGCTCGAAGAAATCTGAATACTTACAACTAAAGAGTTGAGGAAGCCCAAAACAACTTTAGTTTCGTTGGTCAAAACACGTTGAGCATCCTCCAATGTAGTCAAGTTGTATATACCAGGTCCAATCTTCTTCTTAATCCACGTCACTATAGCATCCCTGCATTCCAATCAAGTTCAAACAGAAACCAAAAAATGAGTCAGATCCAATCAAATCAAGAGTTGTAATGAGAGAGAGAGAGAGAGAGAGAGAGGGAAGGAGTCTTACTTGGTCCTTTGGCCATTATAAGGCTTGTGAATGCCATCAGCGAAGAAGTAGATAGTGGGGAAACCCTGCACATCGTATTGCTGCCCCAATTCATTCTCCTCCGTGGCATCGACCTTCGCCAAAATGACATCGTCGCCCTTGAGCTCGGAGGCGGCGGCGGCGTACTCCGGCGCGAGTGCCTGACAGTGGCCACACCACGGCGCGTAGAATTCGACCAAGACGAAGCGGTTGTTTTTTATGACGTCGCTGAAATTCTTGTCCTTCAAAACGACGACATCTTTCTCGTCAACCTGAGGCTGCTTGTAGGCCTCGGAGTCGTCCTCGAAGTCGTCGAAGTCGCCGTAATTGGCGTCATCGAAGTGGTGGTCGTGGTGGTCCGGTGCGGAGGTCTCCTCTTCGAGGAAGCTGAGGTCTTCATTGTCGTCGTCGGCCGCGGGCGGGGCGGCGCAGAGAGTGGAGGAGAAGGAGGAGAAGAGGAGGAGCGTAGCGAGGGAGAGAAGGAGAAGGATTCGCATTGTGAGAGTGAAGGAGAGAATTGAAGAAACTGAGATTGGGATTGCAGAAAAAGAAAGAGAGATCTGGGTGTTAACAACAGTGGGAACTCTATGACTATGTGCTGTGTGTGTGACTTCGTTGACTTTCAACTCAACTCCGACCCTAATGAAACCGAAATCAAACCAATTCTCTTTCTACCCAAAAATAAACGCTCACTCAATTTTTGCTGCAAATTGTTGAAACGAGTATATTAGATATCGAATTTTTAATTACTACATTTATTAGTAGTAATTGATAATTTATTGATACCATTATTGCACTGGATTCGAAACTAGTATAATTTATTGTTGTAGTTTTTTATTTCTCGTGCCTGTGTAACAAAGGAAAAATAAAAGAAAAAGAAAAGAAATATACAGTTGTTTGTTTATGAAGAAAGTGAGATGAAAGTACAGAAAATAATTTATCTATTTCACAAGCTAATTAATCATCAATAGTCCAATGCATCCATAATTTGTAATGCTTGTAAAGATAACATGGATAACTTATTAATTTTATCCATGACTAAAATTATTTATTTTATATCTTCTAAAATGGGTTGTTGATTTTAAAAGATCTAGAAGTTGAGATGTCAACTTCAAATGTTATATACACAGCTAATGTAAGAGAATAAATTATGTTTTGAGAGTGACAACAAAGTAGAAGATGATAATCGTACATGCGACAAACTATTAATATCAATGATAAATATTGTGATCAAATATATCATGCAGCAACGATGGTGTCATAAATTTGAAAACCAACATATTTTGCGCAAATTTATAATATCCAATGTAGTTCCTACTTGTTTTCAACATTTTATTTACTTTGTAATAATTACAAATTAATAATATCGTTCCAGGACCAACAATAAGTCAATAAGCATAAAAATAAGAGTTCTGCAACAACAACAAAAATGGTTTCTAAAGTAGCATTGCGTACATGGCAAGGCTTATTATTGAAAAAGCTCACTCCCAAGAGTCACGGCACCAATCTCATCGTTGAATTGAGAATACATGGGAGCAATTTCTCTTTGAATTTGCTCCAACTGTAGCACAATTTGCGCCATTGATGGTCTTCTAGAAGTAGCATCCACACACTGCAATGCCAACATCAAAATTCGTCTGGCACCATGCTTTTCTCTGTATCCCAAGGTCATGTCAACAAATTTGTCCAAGTCAACACGATTTTTTGCCTTCAAATTAGTTAAAGTTGGGATTAGCAAGCTTAAGTTGGAAAATCCACCAAGTTTGGAAGCATTAAGAATGTATAGATATACCTGAAATGCTATATTTTCATCTGGGTGTAACATGTTTTTGTTACGTGCTTCACAGCCACAAATCAACTCTAGTAAGAACACCCCGAAACTGTATACATCACTCTTCTCTGAGTAGTTTTGTGGAAAGCTCAACCTTTGTTCATGGGAAATTAAAATCTCATTTAGTTTTAATCAACAGGGAAAGTTAAAATTGTTTAGATTCTACATTTGAAGTTGTAGCGTACTCTGGGTCAAGAAAACAATCTACATTTGAAGACGAGCCTGCATGATCAACTTGTGTTTGCAGTTTGCAGAATCCATAATCAGAAACCTTGGCAGTGTAAGTTTCATCTAACAGAACATTGCTAGTTCTAAAGTTTGTGTGAACCAAAGGAGGAACCAAACTATGAAGATGTTCCATTCCTGATAAAAATTAAGATTGAACTGTGTGTGTTGTGAATTCCAAAAGAAAAAAGGATAATAAAAACTATAGCCGAAATTGGTTTACCTTTGGATGCGCCTAAAGCAATAGATAACCTTCGCCACAAGTTTAACCTTCCAACAGGTAAACCTTCACTATCTGCATATTGCATAAACACATGCATGAAGCATAAAATACACAATTCAAGGTGCAACAAATCTCATGTAAACATGGAGGAGGGGAAGATTATTACCATATAGGTGACTCCCTACATTGCCGTTAGGGAGATATTCATATACAAGTAATTGTTGATGGCTATCTTCATAATAGCCTATGAGTTTCACAAGATGAATGTGGTGAACATGAGCAATCTGTTTCACCTGCTATCCATTGAAAGAAATCAAATACTTGATAAAGGCCTTCTAAAACTTCATATGTGGCAGTATTGGAGCCAAGAGTGCTAATTTCATACATATATCAGAACAAAAAAGGAGACATCTAATTACATTTAGGACGAAATCTTTTGTCAGAGCAAATAGACACCTTTTTATAGCCACAATAGAACCATCTTGAAGCAAGCCCTTGTATACAACACCAAATCCACCTTCACCAATGATATTATTATGACTGAAATTTTGTGTAGCTTGTTCCAGTTCCAAAAGTGTTAACTCCCTTGTGTTTTGTGGAGAGAAAGCAATGACATGCTGTGTGTTGACTCTTCCCATCTCAACTGTTGAAAATAATGTCATATAATTTTAACAGAATGAAACAGAACATTGATTAGTTAATCGTATCAATTCGTTGAAGAGATGAAATGAACTAACCAGTGGGAGATGGCATAGAAGAAGCAGCCTCAGATGTTTGCCTCAGAGATTTTTTAACACGCATCAAGCAGATATAGACAGTCACCAGAACTACAACGACAACAATGGCAGCAATAACGCCACCAATTATGACAGAACTCCTTCTTCCACCTGGTTTTCTATCTTGAGTTTCTGGAAGAGGTGTAAGTGTTGGAATGTCATTATTCCCATCTATCTTTGTTGTTACTCCACCTGTTTCTCAAGTGGAGAGTTTTTCTTACAACTCTTATGATTGATTGAACTGAATTTTTCAAGGAAAACATTTGAAGTGAAAAGTGAAATTTTTTACATGTAGAGGTTTAATATCGATCCCAAAACCTTATGTTACCAAAATTGAAAAAAAGTATGCTGACTTATCAATTAAATTTTTTGGTGTGAATCTATTTGACTCAGTTTTACCAATCAATCCTTACTAAACAAAATTCAGATAGACAAAGAGGAGGAGCTTACAGAGAATTTGAGAAAAAAAGCACCTGAATCTTTTAGTTTATAGCAGTGAAGACAAGGCCATTGCTTTTGACATGCATATTTCACAATGCTGCATCTTAATTGTGGTGGACCTCCAACCAAACCCTCCTTGAAAGTGATCAAAGCCTCAGCTGCAATCATCAAGTATATAATTCAGTAACTGCATCAAGTTAAATCATTGCTTCCCCCACATTCTATATATGGTCATGATGGCCAATGTGTACTTCCATGTAAAAAAGCAGGTACATTCATAACGTGCAAATAGAAATACCAAGCCAGCAACACTAGGAATTCAACATTCATGGAAAATTTACTCTTTTTTCATTCTGAAGTCCCCTGAAACTTTTTGATACAGAAAACTTTTTCAAGAATGTTATATAAAAACAAGAAACAAGAAAACCATACCGTAGAATTTGTAGGTTGCTCTGTTGGGAAATAAAAGATGAATCAGTATCATTAGCAGAGGCAGCCTTAGCCCCCATAACAATCGCATTGTAAACATGCATCACCCAAGGAACTCCTTATGAATTCTCAGTTTGTGCATCACCCCTATACAGTTTCAAAATATGGTCATTAAATATTAAGAAGAAAACCTCACCCCATAATGGATCTACCACAATGTAAACAAAGATCCAAAGTGACAAAGGAAGTGGATTTGTTAACCAGAAATAGCACACGAGGGACAAAGTTCACGAGTGAAAAGGGAACATACCAAGGAGTGTAATGAACTGTCATAATGGGAATGGATTATAGATACAGCAAACTGATTTATATAGCTGTCAAAATTGAGGGAAGAAAAATGAATTCACAATGCTTCTAGAGAAAGTTACATATTTACCAAGGAGATTTGGAAGTAGTAGAAATAATTGTAAAAGAGATAGAAAAGGGAAGGTGAGTGTAAGACTCTAGTCTATAACATTAGCTTCCCAAAAATCCAAGCAGTGGTCTTGGTTGACTATAACTATACAGCTAAGAAAAGCTGGAAAACTCCTTAAACAGGTTGTCTTCATTCAAATGGACAGGTGGAATTGCTGCTTTCTATTGAACATTGTTACGACCATAAATTTCCAAAGCAGGGAAATGGAGTTTCAAATCCCAAAATATTCCCAAGGAATCTCAAAACCTGGACTAAGAGCCAAGAGCTTTTCAAGAGCTGGTGAAACAAGAAAGTATCAGCTATCTCTATACCAAACTGGTTTCCAGAATTATTTTCCAGGCCATCCTCAATTACCTGCACGGAATTGAAATTATATGCACTGATTCAGCAAATTGTAAACAGTTTTACAAAAGCAAAATCAGGGTCTTACTTTGTTTTTTAACAGCAGAAGGACATTGTTCATACTGCAAAGTGCAATGAGAGGAGAACAATGCGGTGAGTGTGGACCGTGGTAAAAAGTATAAAGTGGTGATTCTGAGGAAGGTAAACTCCAAAAGCCAAAAACATGATCTTTGTCAGGAAAAGCTCGTGGAATTTTAGATCTCTTGAAAGAGTTGAGGCTAAAGCAAGTACAGTACAACTAGAAAGTGTCAAATTGTGATGACAATTCAGGTTGGGTCTAGAACTGATTTGAGAGATATAATCCCAAGACAAAGAAAGGGTCACCATTTACAGGACTCATTGCATAACAGAAACAGTAAGAGGAGACAAACAAACAGGGAGAGAATCTGTTCATCAATGCAGTACAGGCTCTTCTAGTGTTGCAGAAGGCCTAATCCTGATAGCTTTTTTCTGTTTTTCTTTTAATTTTGTCCATACCCTTTTCTTTATTTTTTGTCACAAAGCAAAAATGCTTATTCCTAATATTCCTAATATCTATAGATCCCACAAAATATCACATTGAATGCTTTGCTTAGGCATCATCATTGAAGAAAATTAGGAAAAGAATTCCCACTTCCCAGATAGCAGCCACTACAAATGGTGCAGACAATCTTATTCATATTTGGTTCTTTCTCACAACTCATTATATCCATCCTGAATCATGACCAGTTCAGAATAAGAACTTTGAATTTCTACCTTGTTTCACGTGCCCTTGGGAAGTGCCCTCAAGCTACTAAACCTTAGGTTGTAGCTTAACCAGTTAAGAAAAAAAAAATACAAAATTTCACTGTATAAGAAGTTCAAGGTAAAGTTTTTTTTTTTAAGATTGAGTTGAACTTAAATTTTATTTCTTAATACATTTTGATTAATCTTGTTTTGGTGTGAGTGTTGTTTATGAAGGTGAGAATGAAGGTGTGGTGTGGTGTGTCCAATAAGATGGGAATAGGTGTGCATGGTGGTGTTGTATTAAAATGATGGGGACAGAAGAGGGAAAGGAACATCCTTGATCCTAAAACGAAAGGACCATGGGACTTTTGAATTGAAGGGAGTGGTCTGTTGCATGATGGTGACGGAAGGTGTTGTTTGTGGGGACCGTGAGTGAAAATGTTGAGATGCAGAATAGAAAGATCACATGAGAAGAAGGGTCTTTAATGGTAGATTGGCCATTAGCAGGGAAGTCACATGCTCGAAAATGCTTTTGCCTTTAATGGTCAAAAACATTATTTTATTCTCTTTTCTAAATTTATGACTTTTACCAACTTACATCCAATATCCCTTCATCTTACAATAAATTTATTTCACTGGTATTTTATACACCAAAATAATTTAATTTAATTACTGTTTTACGCAAATCACAAGGAACTAAAACTGATATGCACCTGTCATTGAATGACAGAATTGTACTATATTTTTAGTCTGATGAATAAATCGGTTAAATAACCGATTTAAAGAAATCATAAAATCCGCACGAAGAAGAATTCGTTAAAATACTAAAAAAATGGTAAATCAGATAATCCATTTAATTAAAAACATTTATATTGTGATTGGACGAAACATTTAAAAATGATGATGAGAAATTAAAATATGTATTTGGATTGTTTGTAATTAAATTTCTTTCATTTTTAAATAATCTGTTTAGGTAAAGAAATTAAAATATCTTACATTTCAATTTTTTGTTTGGAGGAAACAATTGAATTTCTTGTGAGGTAAAATTTCATTTTAACAAGATTTATTATAGGCTTAATTATGTTTTGAGTTTATGATAAATTTGAAAACTTTCGATTAAGTATCTAATAAATTTTTGTGTTCTATTAAGTCCTTAAAACTAGAAAGGTTTGACGACCCACTAGGTCGTTGGACCTATTTCTGTCATCGAGCCTGCCCGACCAATCTATCACGTCAGGTCAGTCCAACCCAACTAGCTCGTCAGGCCGGTTGGGCATGTCTAGGTTGTCAGGCCGGTCGGATCCGTACATGTAGTTGGACATGCTCTGTTCATGTGGTTTGTCGGGCCCACCCGACTTGTTTGGGTCATCAGGCCCGCCTAGCTCGTCTTAGTTGTCGGGCCTGTCTGACCTGTCTTAGCCTTCGAGCATGTTCGACCTGTTTGGGTCGTTAGACCCATTTAGGACGCAGGCCTGTTTAGGACGTCAGGTCCGCTCAGCACATTTGGGCTTTCGAGCCCCGCTCGCCCGACTAGTCTTGGTCGTTGGGTCAATCCAGCATGTCTGGGTCGTTGAACCTACCTGATCCATATGGGTCGTCGGGCCCGTCCGAACCTTTTGTGCCATCGGGTCGGCTTGATTCGTCTATATCGTTTGGCTAGCCCAACCCGTTAGGGTTGTCAGGCTTGTGGAGTCCGTTTGGGTCGTCTGCCCGGGTTGGCCCGTCTGGATCATCGCACCAGTCGGGCCCATCTCAATCATTAGCTTGTCCCACTCCGACTATCTAAGCAGATTGGTTCGAAGACCTAATTCCAGATCCGTAGTCAAGACGACCCGACCCTAGATGATGGTCGAGTGAGGTCAGGCCCACGACCGAAACAACCTAGATCGTCATTGAAATGTTTAATAATATATTTTAATTGTTCAGAAATTAAGTGAGAATTTGTTAGAGAACTTAAGGAGAATAAATTATTTTTTTCTTAAAAAATGATACATCTTAATTTTTTATTTTTTTTCTTAACTCATTAATTAAATATAAATACAATATCTCCCAACTAAATCTTTTACATGTGAAACATTGGTACCAGTCAAAATTTTCGGATCATTCTTATTTTGTGAAACATAAAGATATTGAATGTAATGTACCTTTAGAAAATTATATTTATTACTTTAATTATAAAAGCTTCCTGTGGTCCATTTTAAGTGTTATTGAAGTGCAATACACAAGATTAAGAAACACATTACTAAAATTCAATTATATGTTTTTGATGAAATAATCGCCTGATTCTTTTTCTAACGATTAATCATCTTAATTTATCATGTCAAGGTGATTTATTAGAGTATAATTAGTATTTTATTACTCTGTGAGAGACTCTTCCACCTAAATGAAGTTTAAAGATACATAGAAGGGAGTGATAAAAGAAATGCACTAAAATACCATTATATAGATTTTTCTTTTAACCCAATCTCAAGTACACTCAAAACAATATGAAATCTCCACATGAAATTAATTTACTTGTTTAAATTATACTTGAAAAAGATCGTATTGACAAGGTGGTACTATTTAAAAAAAAAAATGGTGTGAAATTTTGTATAACATGTTATTGGGCTTAACCCCGGATAGTAGATCTATTAACTTGTAGTCTACTATTTGCACCACCTTCATTGCTATTAAGATGTTCTGACAGACATTGAAGGTCTAAGAAAAAACATTTTGAGTTCATAACCTAAGGAGCTTGTTTGTAAAAACACTGAAACATTCGACCTTGATTGTTCGACAAGATCCAAATTAGAAACAGATCACTATATCACAATCCACAACAGTAGATACACTGGTTAACCAAAAACAAATGGAAGAAGATAAAAGCAAATAAGTAATGGTGTAGAAGTAAGATATTAAGGGCATTACATTACATTACATGCCCTGCTCTACATCTAGGGTGAGATTTGGAAGTGATTATGACAGAGACAAAGCATATCAAACATGTGTTTGAACAGCACCATTGTGGTTGGCTCTACTCATGTTGGTTCGGCGAGTAACCCTGACATGGTAGACCCCCATAGCCAAAACCACGACAAAAGCAACACCGAAGACAATGCCAGCTAGGCCACCAGCTCCTAATTTTCTGCTACCTCTTTCTAGTGTTTTCGCTCTGCTTTCATGAATTTCAGTGGCTTCCACCTGTGCCGCTAAAGGCATTGGTGAACATTTTGATGCTGCACAAGGGTTTTTGGTCTCGGGCTTCTTTTCATTGGGATGAAAGAAGTTATATGCAGATGGTGAAAAGGCTTCGGGATTCTCGTAGACAAGCCCATGAGGGGCTCTTTCTTGGGCTATGACAATGGAGACAAGGGTTAGAGAAACGAGGGAGAGGAGACACAAACCAATGGGACTCATGTTTTTGTTCTGTCTCCTTCACTTTCTGCAAAACACTTGGAAAGAATGAAAATTTCTGGGTGGGTTTTATAATGCTATGGTTCTGACACCAAAAGGTTGTTCCTTGGACCTGAATTTTTGTGTTGGGAAAAGGAGGCTAATGAATGGGAAACATAATTATGACCTTCGACTCTCTTCAATTCCCAAACTGCCCCCATTATGATTTAATTATTCTAATTTCATGCATAAACCCTCCCAAGTATTGATCAGTTTTGACACTTGAAAGATTGTGAAGTGTTTGATTCTTTGGTGCTATATAGTAACTGGTTTTTAAAGGGTACATTCCGGTTCAAAACAGTGTTACAGATGCAACAACTCTAACTACTCTTAGATTCCAATTAACAACTAGTCTTCACATCTCTGTTATTTCTGCTGCCACTCAACACAATAGCATTTCTTTAATTCATTGAGTTGATAATTCTTTATACATGTCTTAATGGCATAGTGGTTGTAAATGTATTAACTGAAACAGCTTGTGCATAAATATGGCTTCTTCTGATGACCCTGCATTTGATTATTGTGCCATTTGGAGTGTATTGACGTGGCTCCAAGAAAGATGGTTATACATGTACAACTTGAGTACCTTGATCAAGTGCATTACAGTGTGAGTAATTAGTTACCAGAGAACAAATGATACAACAATTAATTAACCATCCTTTTGTAGTTAAAACAGTAATCATTTGCTGCACATATAATGTATGGAACATGGTTTTATGTGCAGATATAATACATGCAATGTATTGAAATTTAGTTGTGATTTTGGATCTCCAACACCAATGTTGTAACTTAATTCTTCAAAATGGTAAGAGTAGTATATTAAGGGATGAAGGGTTTAAGATTTATGCTACGTGGAAAGGGGAGTAGTAATTGAAGCATGGGGTTGGCTTAGCTTAGAGGTGCAGCAAAGGCCCTTTGGCACATTATTGCGAAGGCACAACTCAAAAGCGCATGCAAGACCTCAATGTTTTATTAAATGATATGAGTTTCATTTTTTTCTCCTCTCATCTTTTATTTCTTGATGTGGTTTACTATAGATTATCGATTAATATGTCACTATTTTTCTTTGAAAGAATTAATAACTCATACTAAACCACATAAAAAAAATAAAATATGTGAATCAAAAGATGGAAGTTATACCATAAATTTCCTTATCAAATAATTCAATAAAAAGAGTCTTCTGTTTCCCAAAACTAAACTCACTTCCTCGTTCTTTGTTTTTCCGTTATATAAATATTAAATTTACTTTTCTTTTAGGGGTTTTTCTTTTCTTTACGTATTCTTATTATTCAGCTGGGTTCCTATGAGTTTGTTATGACCATAATTTTTATACACGATTTTCTTATATGAAACCTTTACCTGCTTAAAATATTTGTATTTTTATCAGTTTATATAATTTTCCTGATTTAAAATGATCACGTATAATTTCTTTTACGCTTTATTCAAATCATCACAGAGAAACCGAGCCGTGATTCGTCTTGTGTATTTAAAGACTAAGGCCCATTGGAATGAACAAGGGCTTTAAGATATGCGAACAAAAAACGAACTAAATTGTAATGGGCCTAAAGTTGATGAACTCTGAGCCCATTTTCTAAGTTGTTTCAGTAGACCTTTTACCTGAAAAAAAAAAAACGTTAGGGTTATCTTTATTAGGTTGTATGAAATTAAATTAATGTGATTACGACCGAATTGGATCATCAAATTTATTATTAATATAAAATTATATAAAAAATTGATGATGAAGTATAGATTGAGTGCATGACTGTGAGTAATTAAAAAATCTTAATTATTCCAGAAAGTCTTAAACACAGAAAGTCTAAAAAATAATCTGAAGACATGGAGGTTAGTCTTAAAATAAATTGAAGAAAACAAGGAAAATTAATTATTCCACAAAGTCTTAAGAATTAATTGGATAAAATTTAATTAATTTATTAACAAGGGAATTAAACACACAGAAATTGAAACATTTTATCCATACACAAGATTTTAAATTCAGACAACTTCGTAAACATTATCTAAGTCCTTTTATCTAAAACCTATCTTAGTGTTTATTTTGTTTACTGGGTCTTTTATTAAATCAGAAAATTTATTTCAAAAATATTAAAATTCACTAAATTGATGTACAATTTGAATGTGAAATGGTATGCCAGCAGTGATAACAAATAGTCACTTTAAAAGCAAGTTATTAGCGACAATAAGGACTTATTACTTTAAATGCAAATTAAATTGGACACGACAACAAATGATTAAATAAATAAAATACTTGATTTGGTTAATGACTTTATATTTTGCATTTTAGTTTTAAATAATAAAATTGAAAAAATTATAATTGACATCCGTTACTTTAAATATCATTAAAAAAAATGTATTCCAAGTCTTATTATATTTGTGACTTATAATATATATTTGTATTGATGTGATAAAAGAAAAAGTCATCACTTTGGTATATGACTGTACTGTTTAATCCCAAAGTTGATGGTTTGAAGTTAGCTATTATTTTGTATATAAAACGAATGTGACATGAAGACGAACCATAAAATAAATATAAAAATAAATATAGTCGTTGATAAGACTAACGATGACTTTCTTTTAATATTTTGTTTTTCAATAAGAAAATACAAAAAATGTAATAGAAATTTATAACTCTGAATTTTTATTTCGAAAACGTTTTATACAAGTTATAATTATCGTTTTTTTACTTATAATATACATTTAAATTAATATAATAATAAAAAGTCATCGCTTAGCTATAGTTTATGTGACTTTACATTTCAATATATATAAGTTGATATAATTGAAGTTAAACCTAAATTAAGCAGATTAATGAGTGAATAGAAGGGATAGAATTATAAGGATTTGAGATCCATGATATAATACACGATTATGAAGTTCATAAGAGTGTGGAGTGATACGTTCGAATATTATGTAAACTCGTGTAAGTTATTGGCCATGAAATATTGTATTTTGTTCAAGAAGTTGACGCTATAATATTTTAAAATCAATAAAACTATTGTTTCTTACGATATACGTAAAAATAATAATTAGAGGAGTAAAATTTTATTTTATAGTAGTTTTATAGAAAAAATAATAATAAACTGAAAGGATAAACACATTTCAAATATATATATATATATATATATATATATATATATATATATATATATATATTTTTAATTATTTAAATT
>Ga0099822_1002446_pt1 | contig 23138 bp, 16 predicted proteins | sample CowpeawhiteBW_FD_76839 | JGI IMG/M metagenome (GOLD analysis project Ga0099822, IMG submission 76839) | Root nodule microbial communities of legume samples collected from California USA - Cow pea white BW | ecosystem: Host-associated > Plants > Roots > Nodule | place: USA: California | collected... | reverse complement strand
TCCCCTTTATGATAATTCTCCATGGAAAAGAAAACAAGGTTTATGGTGGAAGAGAAATGGAAAGGAAGATAGATTTGAGCAATTTCATGTATGCAAGACTATATGATGCTTCAAAAGACATGATAACAAACAAAATTTTATTTCTTTATTCAATTCACTGATTTGACCAAAGAATGTTTTATTATTTTTCATCATTTTTCATAAGAAAGATTCCAAGAATTTGTTGATAAGAGAATTGTGAAACAATTTAAACTTATTGTAGTGTAAATTTTTTTTGTTTATTTTTCAAAATTTATGCTGATGCATGCTATGTGTTTGAATCTTTGGATAACGTATCATGAATGACCACAAAATGGAATGCAATGCATGTTTATTGCATGATATGCTAACGAAATGTATGTTTATGGCTAATAATTGTGTGATTGTGATGCATTTATTATTATATACAAGGAAAGGTGAAGGTAAAGGACGCAAATAGTCTCCCTTTAGTGTCTCTATTTAACATGGATTTGATGCTTAAAATTCTAAGGGAAAGTATATGTGCTCACAAGGATAGTTCCCTAATACCTAAATATCAAGGTCACTAGAGCTATGACCCACTTCATGGCATTTCCCACGACAGTTGGTAAACAACAAGAAGTGGGAGTACCAATGAAGCAAACAAACTCTAATTGGAGTTCTCACAATGACCACTTGGGAAGTACATCCACTGTGACACTGCTACACAATCCCCTCTAATTCTAAGCAACTCAGACCCGGGTATAGGGCCTCACTCATGTAATGAATAAAATGTGTATGTGTGTGAAGGGAGAACACAATGTATCCCTGAACCCACACCTTGCAGTTATTCCAAATACAAAAATGAAGAAGAATATACACATACAATTATTCTAAATAAAAAAAAGATAAAAAAACACATACCCAAAAAAAATGAGAAAGAAAAAATTTGAAGAAAAACCACATCAATTTTGCACATCCAAATCAATGGTCTGACTCTTTAGCATCCCCAGTGGAGTCGCCATCTGTTATAACTGAAATCGCGACGGAACGACGAACCAAAAAATAAAATTTGTAAAAATAGAGTTTGGAGTCGCCACCATAGTTATTATAGGAAACTATGGAAAACCATAAAAAAGAGCAAGGTCTGCGAAAAACCAGATTTTGGATCCGGGAGTCGGTTACGCGTGGGGAAGGTATTAGCACCTCACAACGTCCGTTCTAAGATGATACCTTTAATTAAATGTACAAAAGTTATGTGGTTTTTCAAAATATTTAATTTTCCCCAAAAATATTAATAAAAGAATGTACAAAAAACAATAAAACTATTTTTTTGATTTTTTGGGCCCGACGAGGATTAATCCTCGCTCCTACGTATCTCCATGTGAATGCAGAATCAGGGTTACGTAGTTCTTTTTGAAAAACTATTTGGAAAACTATTTGAAAAATGATTTAATTTGTTTAATAATTTTGAAAACTTTTTTTTTAATTTTAGTATAATTGGTGTCACGCAACACGAGTGGTTGGATAGACACTTGAAATAAATTCTTTTTTTCTAATATTTTATTTTTTTAATCATTTATAAATTTTTAATATATTTTTTTAAAGTTATATTAAAGTAGTTATGGATGTCATTGTGACGTGAGCAACAAAATAGATATAAAATAATAAACAAAGAAAACTATTTTTTTATTTTTAGATCATTTGTATATATTTTTAGAAAAAGCAAAAGTCTAAATTGGATGTCATGCGACGCGAGTGGTCGGGCAGACAATAAAGAAAGGAAAAAAATATTTTTTATGATTAAAAAAGGAATGAAAATTGAAAAAAACTAAATTAAAAAAATGAAAGAATTGAGAGTGGCGTACCTTAAAAAAGTTCCAATATCTCCTCACCTTTTCTCTTTTTTTTTTGCTTCATTTTCTAATATTTTTGTGTTTGTTTTTTCAATAGAGATAAAGATGAGAGGTGTCTATGTGGGTGGTAATGAGATAAAGAGAGAGTGTAGAGAATGTTTTCTTTTTTTTTCTACCTCCTTCAATATGCTTTTTTTTAAAAGAGAGATAAAGAAGGAGGTGTGTATGTGGGAGTGGTGATGGGAAAGAATTAGAGAAGTGTAGAAAATCTCTTTTTCGGTCATGATAGAGTGTGTATTTATACTCGCACCTTGCAATATCAATGCAATCTCAGCCTTAATTCTAATGAACAATATAAGGAAATAATTGGTCATGATAGCAGCACATTATGAGATCAAATCGCAACAAATCAGAGCACAAAATCAATCAAGATTAAGAAAATTGATTCTAACCGTCAACAAATCAGAGCACAAAATCAATCCCAATTAATAATATTGATTATAACCATTTGAAGAAATATTTCTTCTAATTATTAGAATCATATCATAATTTCTCTTCCAGAAACAAGGGTAGAAAGCAGGTTGAGTTGTTGGGCTCATGAGAAGGAATGCGATAATTAATAACAAATTGGGCTCTTTCCTTTTTATTCCTTTTTTTTCTTCTTTTTTTCATCTCTTTTTTTTTACAATTAAAGTTTGAAAATCTTTGAAGAAAATAATGTTTCACATATTTTTTATTTTCCATTAAGTAAAAACTTTTATTTTTTTTATTTTTTTTCGAAAATAAATTTATTCACCCGGACGAAATTGGGTGTTGACAAGAATATCACTTGTGCTCCTGAGTTTCTTATATTACCTTATGCATATCGATCTATTAACATTTTCATGCTTCGAGGATTTTTTGGTCATTGTGGTTGCTGCAACTGATTTGTAAGTTATTATCATCTTGAGCTTCTTCTTCGAGTTGGAGTCTTAGCTCTCACGGGCTAAGATATTACGTCCTTGTCAAAAATCTCCAAGTTTTAATAAGAGAGGGTCTAATGAGAGAGATTCTAAAGAGAAGAGGGGAGATCCACCTATTTAGTCACCATTGAAAGGAAATTATTTTTTATTCGAGCTTAAGCGTTATTCTTAACACCTTTGAGAGAGCTTTTGAATGAATTTTCATCTGAGATTTTGCATTATTCTTAACCCTCTGAGATAGGTCTCAAATGAGTTTTCATCTGAGCTTATGCGTTATTCTTAACACCTCTGAAAATAGTTATCGGATGACTTTTCATCCGAGCTTATTATCACTATCTCTTATTGAAATTTAGGTTGGATCAATGTTCTTTTCTTGATGTTGAGGTTTTACCTGGCCATTACGGTGTTTCCTAAAGTTTTGCATGGTGATTGACAAAAGGGTGAAGTTGACCTAGGGATGTTAAAACGGGCTAGCTCTACCCTTTGAGCCCGACCTATTTCTAACCCATCAAAATTGAGTCGGGTCGAGTCAACTTGACATTTGAAAACGGGTTAGGATTTTCAACTCGTTCGCTATTGAAACAACTGCAAACAAGAACCTACCCAAGGAGGGGATTAAACCTAAAGGACTATCAAAGGACAACATCATTGGTGATATAAGTTAGGAAGTATCCACTAGATGCAAACTTACTTATTATGAACATGCTGCATTTGTGTCTCAAATTGAACCTAAGAATGTGAATGATGATTTAGGTGATAGTAATTGGATTATTGCTTTGTAAGATGAACTAAATCAATTCACAAGAAATGAAGTATGGTCTCTAATGCATAGAAATAATGAAAGGGTAACATAGTTAGAAATAAAGCTAAGGATGACTTTGGTGAAGCTCCTTGATTGCAATGCATAGTGGAAGGAGGCTTCATGGTAGCCATGGACACAAAAGCTTAGTGATTAGGAAGAGGATAGGTGAAGGAATGATTGGTAAAGGGAAAGATTTAGGAGGTTCGACAAACCTAAAGGAGAAAGGCTAGATGAGGGTTCTAAATGAACACTCTAGCTAGTGACTCTCAAAGGAAAAATTCATGGAGTAATCTCAACATTATAACTTTGCTAAATTTCAAGAGTAACCTTTACATGTGGTGGAGACCTTCATTTAGAGTAGAAGGTGAGCTCTCAAGTGCATGCTAGATTACAAAAGAAAATGAAATGCACTTGCATCTAGCCCATGTGCGTCTAGATCTAAGATCCATAAAAGTGGACCATATGCCATGTAGCATGTCACACTTACCTCATTTAACACATGTGCTAAATGTGTAACTCATGGGTAAGACTAGATACAAACTTGGTATAGACTTTTGTAATTGGGCTTGAATGGACCCAATTTCAAAAGCTAGATGAAATATGACCTAAAACTACTTTGAGTAATTTTACAATTTATTTTCAAAGCATGGTCTAAACAATTATCCCAAAAAATAAATCTATTTAATGATATAAGACAAGCCCATTATATCTTGATATCCTCCTTGGCCTAAGAAAATAGCATTTGGAGGCCATGAAACCCATTGGCCCCTTGAAGATTCATGCCCTCTTGTATCTTCCTTAACATGCTTCTAGTAACTGAGCCTTTGATTGGGCCTATGGTTAGACCCGAGTCATCATCTTTTCCCTCTTGAAGAGGATTTGTCTTCAAATCTAAGGGCTCATCTTCACCATATCTACCTACAAAAAGAATTAAAGCAGTAATGTTGGTATGGAGATCACAAGGCAAACATGGAAGGAGAAGTTGCAACAAATGTTGAAGTTGGGGCCAATGATCATTAAGTTGGTCCAAGTGGAGCAAACCCAGATGAAGAAGATGCTTTTGATCCGCAACCTATGGCTATTGAGATCTATCATCCTCTAGAGGACACTAGACATGTATACTCATAGTTTGAAATGATGGTTCTCAATCAACTTTAAGAGTTGAATGTGTCATATAATGCACACCATGCCTGCTACACAACAAGGTTTCAAGACCTAGATGATTAGTTCCATAATATTCATGACCTCCTCTGCAATGTCTACAAAAGAGACAACCCCAAGAATGAGTAAAAGGGATGGTTCATAGGTCATGCAATGCATGTTGGTGTTGCATTTGTGTGTTTATTTGTTTGCTTCTAATATTTTAATCTCTTGTTTCTCATTTTCAATTGACTGATTATATCAGTCTCAACTTTAGTTTACTATTTTCGTTTATGTTTTTTTTTTTGCATTGTGTGTATCCACTATCAGTTTCTGATAGTTTTTTATGTTGATTAATGAATCAAAACTTTATCTTTTCCAAAATAACATGCTCACTACCTCAATTTGATGAATCCAATGAGGGATAAAAAGGAGTAAAATTGAGTAAAAATGAATATGTCGTGCATTGGACATTAAATATGAAATTGAACACCCACTAGATCTAAGTAATACTACAAGTTGAATAAACAATTGGAAATTAAATCACATTAGTGATAGGGGAGCATGTGCATATGTGAAATGTATGCATGCTTGTGTGCTTTTGCTTGTATATGTATTTGTATGCAAAAACTTTTCAAGTTTCTCAATGGATCTTGCCTCATCAATTCAATTCAAGGATGTTAACTTCATGAAATTAGTGTTAGCACAAGTGATCTTGGTACAAGAATGTGATAAAGTAAAGTGCATGAGATCATAAGAGGTTGATGAAGAGTTGATGAAGAATTGATGAAGATGTATTGATGATCAAGTTTCTTGTTTACTAAATTTGGAAATGAACTGAAGATTATGAAGCTTATAATTTGTATCATATTCGTAGACTATATGACACAGGTTAGATGTCCTTTTAGTCTTGGTGTGCCCTTTTCAATTTATTAAAAGTGTTTTCAAGAGGTTAAAAGGCTTGCTGCATATAGCTTTTCGTATGAATGTATTGAATTAGTTGAATTGTTTTTCAATCGGCAGATTTCACTTAAGTTATATGAAATCAACAGATTCTATGGACAAATCAACATGTTGAATTCATTATGACCAAGCTATATAAGCTGGTTTTTTATAGAGACGAAGAACAACTTTGAGTTTTTGAGTGCAAAAAATAGTCATACATTTTTGGAAAACTCTTTGGAAAACACCGAGTCGGTTAAGTATTTTCCGACCTATGAGTGTAGTGCAAAATGTGTCGGCTTCTACCATAATATACTGGACTTCCAATGTTTGATGAAATTTTGGTGTTCCAAAGTTTGCTCGTGAAGCCGATATGTTGAGATTTTGGAATGTAGACAAGTATGGAACATTTACTAAGCTCCCTTGGTTTGTGCATCCTCCAATTTGCAACAGTCATTATATCAACCACCGAGTTATCCTAGTCAGGATCATGAAGGTTGAAGTCTTCATTTGTGAACATAATGGTTTCCGTTGTTCGAGAAGAAATCTGGCTAACCGAGTTGACATTTCAACAATGTCTCTTTTTTGTCAAGTTAGTACTTCCTCATCCTACAATCTTACTGATGCTACCTTGTGCATATGTGGGATTTTGTTGATGAGTAGTTTACTCGCTTTGCTCTGGTGTTGTAGGTGGAGGTGGATGTTCCTTCTATGGCTGATGTTGATTTTATTATGCTCCCCGATTACTTTGACTAAGGTTTCCTTAGCTTCCACGATTCTGACCTCAACTGCTTTGTGCATCATACACAAAATGAGTCAGTGCTCTAAATTGGATAAGCTCTTTTATGAGGTTCTTAACCTTTGTGCACTCCTAGGTTGAAGGGCCATGGTTCCAATGATAATTGCACCTCTTGTTATGATTCCCAAACCTAGGATCTTGGAAATGCTGTCGAAAACGGATGAGCTCTAAGTTTTAAGCTTCTTGCAACATTACTTCTAGGTTTGCGTTAAGTGGTGTGTAAATATCATATTTACCTACTCACTAAGCTTTGAAAGGTTGGTTGTTCAAGAAACCCTTTAATTTAGGAAGGTTGATAATTTTATTTTGTTTCTCTTGTATGATCATTTGCAGGGCAACTCTTATCTTGAGTTTCTCTATGTTCTCTAGGGGATCATTGAAAAGAGAATTTAGGAAGGGTCCTAGACGTAATGTAGATATAATGTCATGCATGATATTTGGCAGATTCACCAAGCAAAGCAACTTCAAATTTAATAAAACAATTTATAAAACACATTGATTCTTTGATTCGAATGTAATTCCATGTATCACAGATTACGAAATTAAATACGTTGTCCAGAAACTCTTATGAAACCGCAATTAAACCACTAAGCGAAGATTAACACAATTTCATTATGCAATTAAGCAAAGCACATATCATTTAATCATACCCATTAATTATGCATTTGTGACAATATCTAGAAACAACAACCTAGAAACATTAAGCATGATTCAAGTATGTTTCAATGCAAGAACAAGAACCCTAACATTAAGCATGCCTAAAATTCGTATTCAACAATAAACCATCGATTAAAATGATGAAGAGTAACATAAACAACGAAAAACATGTACAAAATCTCAAGATTTCATTACATTCTCCTTAGAAAATCAATTGCAAGGTTTAGTTAGCCATGTGATTTGACTTACAACACAAGCAGAAACGAAAATGAATTATAAGTGTAAGGGAAAAAGGAACAAACAAAATTCAAAAGTGGGAAAAGGAAAATCCTAAGCTGGGATGTGCTCCAATGGCCACAAAATGAAGAAAATGAAAGATTCCCAAGTAGGTGCTCTCCAAAACGTCAAAACAAAAGAGAAGAGGAAGAAGAGAGTTATGAAAAACTTGTCTAAAACCCTAAAAACTTGGTCATATCAATTATGCCACTTCTTATTACAAAAATATCACTACAGCCTTCAAAATTACAAAAATGCTACTATAGGCCCAAAATGTTGGCCCAATGACATGGACAAACAAACTGAAATGGCACAAACGTGGCAATGATGTGGGAATAACATGACAACTCTGTATTCATCTTAAGATTAGTTTTCAAGCTCCAAAATTGCTTTACACAAAATACCTGAAAATAATTACAAAAGAAAATTAGATCAAATAATACTAAATTAATCAAAATTCAGAATAATGGCCCAATAAAGCCCAATAGATGAAAATGCACTAAAGATAGATAATTAAGCACTAAAAATCCATCAAGATGGACACAAAAAGGTAATAGAATAAAGGAAAATAATGACTCATCAGCCTTTCTGATAGCCTCCTCCTCAAGCTAGTTTGGGCCAAAGCTTGAAATGATGACTATGGTGGATGGTGGATTCACGGAAGCTTGGTGTTGAGAGAAAATGACTCTCGATTTTGGTGATTTAATGGTGGGATGAAGGTTGTTTGTGGAGCTCTAAGAGAGGTTAGGTCAACTCTAGAGAAATGGGTGTTAGAGGGACCTCTAGGGATGCTCTAGCAAGTGACTAAGAGAAGAAGTATGGCTCAAAAATAATTTTGGCAACATAACATTATCATTCTCAAAGTGAGAAATACATGGGGAGGGGGGACACCTCTATTTATAAAGTAAGGTGTCTCCAAAATGGTCAAAACCCTAAAATGCTAACATGCACCAAAACCCTAAAAATAATATCTTAGTGAAGGAGCGCTTGAGATGTGGTAATCCTCACTCTCACAAAACGAACCACTCATATGTTGCCATGTGAAAAGGTACTTTATGAAAAGCCTTTCCTATAGAACAATGACACAAGGCCACTACCTTTGTAAGAGAACTCTCCATTAAGGGGTGAAGGAGAGCTTGACATGTGGCAATCCTTACTCTAACAAAATGAACCACTCATGTGTTGCCATGTAGAAAACTAGTTTATGAAAAGCCTCTCCTATAAGACAATAACACATGGCCACTACCTTTGTAAGAGAACTATCCATTAAGGGTTTGCAATGTGGCATGTGTGGGACGCCCTTCCTAAGCTAGCTAAATTAACATAATTAGACATAAAAGAATTGCTTAAGCTAGGCGCATATGATGATCCCTACTTAAGCAAGATTGTTTTTAAAACCCTACACTACATGACCCTTAATACAAGGCCCTTCAAAGGAAACCTACACTACATGACCCTTAATACAAGGTCTAAAAATGCTCCATGATGGCCCAAGTGAAAAAGAGTTTAGCTTCACCTTGACTAGGTGTTGCTAACTCTTCTTGAATTTGCTTAGCCATGCTTCTTGTGATTGAACCCTTGGCTAAGGGTGTGCCATCATCCCCTACCTCTTGAGAAGGATTTGACCTCAAATCTAGAGGTTGTTCATCTTCATCTTGCTCCAAATCTCCTATAAAAGGGGTTAGATAAAAAACATTGAAAGTAGTACTCACATCATACTCACATGGTAATCTAGCCTCTATGAATTATTGTTAATTCTTTGAAGCACTCTAAAAGGTCCATCACCACAAGAATTGTGTTTGGACTTCCTTTGTTTTAGAAATCTATCTTTGCTCAAATGAAGCCATACCCAATCTCCTTCTTAAAACATCACTTCCTTTTTTCCCTTATTATTTTGTTTGGTGTAATTCTCGGTTTGGTGTTGTATTTGAGACTTCACCTTCTCATGCATTTTCTTCACAAATTCGGACCTAGATACCCCTTTCTTACGAATGAAATCACTAGGATTTGGGAGAGGTATGAGGTATAAAGGAGTGAGGGGGTTGAAACCATACACAACCTCAAATGGAGAGATTTTGATGGTCTTGTGAACCACCTTATTATATGCAAACTCAATGTGGGGAAAGTACTCATCCTAAGATTTGTGGTTACATTTCAAAAAAACCCTCAACATGGATCCTAAAGTTCTATTCACAACCTCGGTTTGCCCATCGGTTTGGGGGTGACTAACGGTGTAAAAATGAAGCTTGGTTCTTAGCCTAGACCAAAGTGTCTTCAAAAAATAAGGAACTTGGTATCCCTATCGGATACAATGGTCCTAGGCAAACCATGGAGTTAACCACATCTACGTTTTGGTATGATATAAAATGAGCCATCTTGCTAAATTGTGTGTTATTTTATTTGTATATTATTTTTTTCATGTGATTGATCATGAGGAGTGATAATATAATCCTAGATTTCTAGGAATTATCACGAAACATGAATTGGTTGAATGGTTGTGCATTGATTTGATATGGCATGTGTCGCACCCGAGATCGCGGCGGGACGACAAAAATAATTTAAAAAAGTACATAGAGGAGTCGCTACCATAGTTTATTATGGAAAACTATAGAAAAACTTTAAAAACAATGGTCTTCAAAAGAAAATTTGGATTCGGGAGTCAATTACGTGTGGGGAAGGTATTAGCACCCCACAACGTCCATCTTAAGACGGTTCCCTCTTTAATTAAGTGCGCAAGATATAATTTGATGTTTAAAATATTTGTTGTTCCCCAAAAAATCAAACAAAATAAAAAAAACACATACGAAAATAATAAATATTAAAAACAAATTTTTTTTATATGTTTTTAGCACGACAAGGATTGTACCTCGCTCCTACGTATTTCCATTTGGAAAATCAAGGATAACGTATTTCTTTATACAAATATTTGTTGTTTGATATTATTATTATTATTTATTTTATTTTAGATTTTTATATATATATTTTTTATTAATATCAAGAGAACTCGAGATTCTACATGATAAAAGATTTAGTTATCAAATAATCCTAGACTTGACATGATATTAAAAATAATTTTATAATTTTTTATTGTTATCAATTTTTTTTAGAAAAAAAGAATTAAAAGCCTACGAAGGAGTGTTTTGATTACCAAGCAAGTTCGAGACTTGACATGATATGCAATACTTATATCAAAGAAATAATATAATTTTTTATTTTTATTTTTATTTATTATAATTTTTTTAGAGAGAATTAAAGCCTACGAAAAAAACCCTTTTAATTACCAAGATTGACATTCCAAATAGAAGGAAAGAGAAGGGTTGAGCATATCAATGACAAACCCAAACCCAAAATCATCTAACATCTGGACCCCAAACCCCCAAACACATTTAGTCATACAACATGTCAATCGATCATACATTTGATATTATAAGAGAATCTAAGCAGTACATGAATAATATTAGGAGCAAAGATAATTTACCTTAAGGTGACGCCTTTTGTGTGTGTGTTCTAGTAATAAAAAAGGAGAGGGGTTTTTCTATTTTTTTTTCTGTGTCCTGCATTGCAGAAGTTTTGTGCTTATATAGGCACCTTGTGGTACCACATAAATCTTATTCCTTAATTATAATAAAATATATGAGGAAGGAATTGGTCTCGATGAAACATATTATAGAAATTAAAGGGTAGCATAATATATAGTGTATTGATTATAATTATTAACAAAATATTGTCTGTAACTACTAGAATCATATATTTTTCGGTACATGAAGACCCTGATCAAATTATAACATATTATTCATATAATTGATTCTAATTATTATCAGAAACATTTTCTTCTAATTATTAAGATCGTACCTTTCTCTAAAAAGCATTATTATTGAGAATATTTGCTTCTAATTATTGAAATGATACCTTCTCTGACTGCAAAAATCAATGAGACACATCACATAAGCATAAATTCAAGATATTTTTTTGAATCATTATGAACAAAACTGCTCCTAATATTATACTCTTCTCTAAAAAGAAGAAATCATAAAATGTCCTTTTCTGACAGGTCATGTATGAAGTGTAAATAGCAAACAATGGGGTGAAAATATGTACAAAACATTTGGCCTCATGAAAAGTGTGTGATAATTAAAAAATAAATTAGATTCTCCCTTCTTTTTTTCTTCTTTTTTTTCCATAGTAGAATTAAAGTTAAAAAACTTACCATCAAACAAAACATTTTTTTAATTTTTTTATTATTATTTATATTATATGTATATATATTTTAAAAAAATGTATTTACCCGGACGAAATTGGGTGTTGACAGCATGGTTATAGGTTCAAAACTTGGTACATGCGAATTAAGCTTTCTTTTTGCCAAATTGTTTTTGGCATGAATGTGAAAGGCTATGGAAACCCTAGTGTTCCAAGTGCAGCCAAAGGAGTTGGGAAAATAACCAATAATGGTCATTGAATAACCATTAAGTTTTTGTTTTTGTGGAGTAAAGGGTGATGAAGGGGTAGTAATTTAGAGAGAGAAGGGAATTAAAGGATAATGAAGGACTGCAGTTTTGTGTGGGGTTTGGGCAGAGATTTTCCAGAGGATTCGAGTTGCTTGCAGATAGGGTTAAGAGTTATTGGTTGGAAAGGCCAGCGAAGGCTATTGGAGATCAAGCAAAAAGTGTGAATTGTCATTGGGCAATGATTTCCAGGTAAGGGGAGCTGCTCCTATATGTTTTGATTCGTGTATAATGTGTGAGTTTTGCCATGAGCTAATTGCATGAAATCTCACCCTTTTTATGCTGTTTTTCGCAAGTTTCTGGGTTTTCGCTCAAAAATCGTCTGACGATCATGAGTGTACTACCAGGCGACTCATCTATTTCTACCCAGTTTTCTGGGTTCTAGTTTGAACCGCCTGGCGGTGATGAACTATCACCAGGCTGCGTGACGTTGTTCTGGACTGTTTTTGTGTTGTTTGGTGCATAAGTCATTATGACTTCTGGAATTGGTTGGTGTATATCGTGTTTGATGATTAATACTATAACGGAATGAAATTGGATTGTATAATAAAGCCTTGGAGCAAGGGTGTGTGGGTGATCATTTAATTAAGATGGGGTTGTGAGAGGTTAATTAGGAATTAATCCCAGCATCTAAATTGTTAATTACTCATGGTAATATTTTATGCATTTTATTTTTTGGATGTGCGTATGAAAATTCGGCCTAGTTGTATGGTGAGACGGGGTTGAGGAAGATTAAGGATTTTTTTTTTCGCACAAAGGAGAAAACTGGGAAATTCCCAAAATCTGATACGCCACCTGGCGGTGTTTTTCCAGCTTAGCATTTTGATAGTGCTGGAAATCGAGAGTTGGGTATTGGTCATTGATATAAATTTGGATGGACGAGAATATTGTGCTTAAGCCGTGAAAATTTGGAATGCAGAAATAAAAAGATTATAAAGATGTGCTCATAGTAGGGTGTGTGAGTGTTAATGTGGATCTAGAATTTAAAACAGAATGAAGGATAAGTGTAATTGGGATTGTAGGAACTAATTGGATAACTATAATATGGTAGGTTAAGGTATCCACCATAATTTGTGTAACTTAATTGGAAGGTATTTGAGTGAAAAGTTTTGGTACCATTATAGTGTAGTAGAAGTAGGTTGTCTGATTTTTAGATATTGAATTGGGAGTATTTTCATAAGCGTGACTGAGTCATTATACAATGCTAGAGTACTTGGGGAATCATGGATCTCGAATAGAGGAATTTGTGAATGTGAGTTATAGGTAATTGAACCATGTGAGGGTGACAGGGTACTAAGAATTAGACCTTGATTGCTGGGTTTACATTACTACTTTTGGAAGCATTTTGGATTGCAGGACAATCAGGTTTGGGTGCTAAAAACCAACAGCATCTCGCTACTGGTATGGCGCCTGACATCACACAGGGGTCCGCCAGGCGATAAAATATCAGGGATGTTCCCTGGAACGCGCGGTGCTTGGCGATAAGAAGTGACCCGCCAGGCGATAGACCCTAAGATAGTGGGTCTGGAAGCAGCCTGGCACCTGGCGACAATGGTGTCCCACCAGGCGGTCTGCGCAAGATTTTTGCCTAGCGGCACTTAGGCAGCGCCACGCGATAACGCTATAGGCAGTGGGTCTTCTTTCATGCGTTTGTGTGTTGTGATGTGAGACTTCGATCAGGAGATGTTATGCCATGAGCGGGTAAGTTCATGGCTGGTGGTGAACATGTGATGATATGGCAGGGAGGTTCATATCCTGATACTCTCGAGTGGGGATACGAGCGGGGAGGTTCGTATGTTCCATACTCACACTGGAGATGCTGCGAGCGGGGAGGTTCGTGGCTGGTGGATCACGTGTTTTAGACTACGGGCGGGGAGGTCCGTAGAGTTGGACTACGAGCGGGGAGGTTCATAGAGGCAGGACCACGAGTGGGCAGGTTCGCGGGAGCATTATTTGTGTGACTTGCATGTTAAAAAGCCTTGAGGTATTAAGGTCTTGGCCAAGAACTAAATAGGATAAAATAGCTAAGTGTATCTTGATTTTATTAACCTATTTGTTAATTATTTATGAGCTCACCCTTTTTGTTTGTGTTTGGCGATGATCGTGTGACTTTTCACACGGGAGTAGATGATATTCCAGGTGATACTATTGACGCATAGCGATAGAGAGGGCTAGCATGAGACTTCTAAGCTTGGGATTTGATAACGTTTTTTTTTGTTTTTGGGAACTTGTAATGAAATTATTAAACTGGATTATTTAATTTGAGGCACGTTGAACAAATTTTCAAATTTTTCTGCATTTGGGAATAATAAAATTATGACGTTTATTTTTCCATTATTATTTATTTATTTTAATTAAGTAATTTTCAGTAGGGACATTACACTAAACCTATCCACAACCAAAAATAAATAAAGTCAAATCCCCTTTGGGTCTTGGGTAGACCAAAGATGAAATCCATTCTAATGTCTTCCCATGGGGATAAAGCAATGAGGAAGGATGTATAAACCATGAGGCAGAGTCTTAGCCTTGGCATGCAAGCATGCAATACACTTATGACAATGTCTTTGAACTTCCTTTCTCATGTGGGGCCAATAGAATTTTTCTTAAAGAATGTTTAGAGTTTTATCAACTCCAAAATGGCCCATGAGACCTCCCTCATGTGACTCCTTGATGAGGAGCTTCCTTTGGGAACCTTGAGGCACACACAACTTACCCTCTCTAAACAAATATCCCTTTGACACATAGTAACCCCCTCGAGCCTTCTTTTGACAACTAGCAAAAATGGAGGAAAAGAAACCATCTTGATCATACATCTCTCCCATGTGATCAAAACCAAGAATTTGTGGTTCGAGTTTTGAAAAGAGGTTGTGCCTTCTAGAAAGAGCATCGACCACAACATTTGATTTTTCTTTCTTATATTTGATCACATAAGGGAATTGTTCCAAATATTCCATCCACTTTGCATGTCTCTTGTTCAACTTGTGTTGACCCCTCAAATATTTAAGTGAGTCATGGTTACTATGAATGACAAACTCCTTGGAAACTAGATAGCGCTCCCAAGTTTGAAGAGACCTCACTAGAGCATACAACTCTTTATCATAGGTAGGGTAGTTAAGAGTGGCAAAATTGAGTTTTTCACTAAAATAGGCAATGAGGTGTTCCTCTTGTAACAAAACTCCTCCTATCCCTACACCATTAGCATCGCATGCTATCTCAAAAGTCCTTGCAAAGTTTGGGAGAGCTAGAATGGGTGCACTGGTAAGTTTCTCTTTAAGTTGCTTGAAAGCCAACTCTTGTCTCTCTCCCCACACAAATTTCACATCCTTTTTCATCAACTCATTGAAGGTGAAGCTATACTTGAGAAGTTAGGGACAAATCTCCTATAAAAGGATGCTAAACCATGAAAACTCCTAACTTCTCCTACATTTTGGGGAGTTGGCCAATCTTGAATGGCTTGGACTTTGGTGGGATCAACATGCATACCATGCTTGTTCACTATGAAACCTAAAAAGACCACATTATCTTCACAAAATGTGCACTTCTCTTTGTTTGAAAAAAGGTGATTGTCTCTTAAAGTGGAGATAATAACCTTCAAATGTCCTAAATGCTCATGAAACTCTTGCTATACACTAGGATGTCATAAAAGTATACAACCACAAATTTCTCAATGCAATCCCTAAGGACATGGTTCATTAATATCATGAAAGTGCTAGGTGCATTAGTTAAGCCAAAAGGCATCACTAATCACTCATAGAGACCAAATTTAGTCTTAAATGCGGTTTTCCACTCATCACCTTCTCTTATTCTTATTTGGTGATAACCACTCTTAAGATCTATCTTGGAAAATATGGTGGACCCATGCAACTCGTCTAATATGTCATCTAGCCTTGGAATTGGATGCCTATACTTAATGGTGATGTTGTTGATAGCCCTACAATCACAACACATTCTGCATTTTCCATCTTTTTCAGGGACTAACAACACGGGCACGACACATGGACTTAAGCTCTTTTGAACCCACCCATTGTCTAGCAAATCTTTCACTTGAGTTTCAATCTCCTTGGTTTCTTGGGGATTTGTTCTATAGGCTGGCCTATTTGGTAAGCTTGCCCCAAGAACAAAATCTATTTGATGTTCTATGCCCCTAATTAGTGGAAGACCTTTAGGGTCTTCTTGAGGGAATCATCATTAAATTCTTTCAAAATTTTTTGCAAAAGAAATGGATACTTGGGTTCTAGATTAGAAGATGTGCATGAAAGTGCTCCTTTACAAAAGAGGAGGTAAGAAGGTTGCTCACATAGGAGAGTTTTATTTAAAGTTCTCTAAGACAAATTCTTCTCCTTTCTCACACTCTAAGACAAATCCCCTCTTCATGAATGTATGTAGTGGGAGCTTGCTCCCCTAACTCTTTGTGCATGCTCTCTTCCTTTCTCTCTTCATCCCTTAGTTTCCTCATTTGTAATTGATCCTCAAACACTTTGGAAGGTGCTAAGGGATGAAGAACAAACTTCTTTTCCTTGTGGTGGAGAGTATTCTCATTGGTAAGACCATTGTGCATAGTTTTCTTGTCAAATGGCCAAGGTCTACCTAAGAGAATGTGACAAGCTTCCATAGGGATTATGTCACAAAGAACTTTATCCTCATAGTTCCCTATAGAGAGCTTTACCTCTACTTGTTGGTCCACATTCAAAGCCCCTCCTTCATTAAGCCATTTAAGTTTGTAAGGTTTTGGATGAGGTTTGATTGTGAGACCTAACTTTTCCACTAACCTAGTACTACAACAATTGCAACATGAGCCACTATCCACAATGAGAGAACATGTTTTATTTTAAACTTTACATCTTATATGAAAGATGTTCTCCCTTTGGTTTAGGACTTGAGGACTAGGTTGATTTTTAAGAAATCTTCTCATCATAAGGAAATCTCCCTCACAAGTAGTGGCAGATTATATAAGGAGCAGGGAGGGACCGTGGCCCCCCCAAAATATTTTTTATTTTTTTTAATTATATATATACTTTTGATTTTTTTTAATTATATATATTTTTTAAATTTTTAAATTTTTTTAAATTATAAGTAGTATATTTTAAAAATTATAGAAATTTAAATTATGTGTCTTTTTAATTTTTTTATAAAGCATAATATTTAATGTTAATAAAATATAAAATTAAATATAATAAAGAGTAAAAATATTTAGGTTTAATTATTTTTTTGTCTTTGTTTTTGTCAAAAAAATGTCAAATTTCGACTAAAAAATCAGAACCAAATTGAGACTAAATCAACTTGAGGGGACCAACTTACATTTTTGGAAACAAAAATCAAAAGAGTAATTAAAACAAATATTTTATTAAGATATTTTTTATTTTATTTCTCATTATCTTTTTAGGTTTTCACAAACTTGTACTCATCTTTCAGCCTCATATGTTTTCCTTTTTGTTTTTGAAGAAAAAAAGAAGTTAGACACAAACTCATTACTTTTGTTCTCATTTGTCATTTGTTTTCTTCCTTCCTTGAAGAAAAAAAGATAACTCTCTTGTATAACTTGATAATGAACTATTAGTTTAATAGTTATTAACAATATTTTTTATTTCATGAACCTTTGTATATTCAGTTATTTTATGAATATAGAAGAAAAAAATATTGTATTATGTGTTTTTTCAAACCGATTTTGTGACTTGATTATAATATATTTTTCTTTTAATAATTACGACTCTCAATTTCTCATTAGATTATGATAAATTATTTTTTAATATTAACTTTTTAAAAGTATATTGATGAAGAATAAAACCATAGATTCATTCTTTAAAAGTGATAGAAGAGAAGTTGTTGGTGAAGATGAAAACGAGATAAATTTTACTTCTTCACATATTTTGAATTATTGTACTAATGATCCAACCTAATGATCAAATTGTTTAGTTAGAGGAATTATTTTTTGAAGCATTATACTAATGATCCAATCTAATAATCAAATAATTATATTGTTTTGGCCCCTCCAAATTTTGTAGTCAAGATCCGCCACTACTCACAAGGGTAGGAATCTTGACCCTCACTCTGATCCTCACTTGCACTTTTCTTTTTCTCTTCTTCACTACTATATGCATCAACACCCCTTAGGATTATGGTCCTCTTGGAGGGGCATTGTGATGAGATATGACCTCTACCTTGACATTTAAAACACTTGATCTCATTTGTGCGTGTGAATGATGATAACCCCTTCTTGGGTTTTTCTTTTTCTTTTTCAAATTTTTTAGAGGGTTCCTCTCTTTTCACTTATTTTCCCTCCCTCTTGTAGTCTCTCTTGACATATCAATTTGAATGGTTATCTTTCAAACCTTTTCTCAAATGTTGTATCTCAACCTTAATGCAAATTTGTACCAAGTCATTTAAGTCTTGGTAGGGCAACAATTTCACTTTATCTCTAATGTTAAGATTGAGTCCACTTAAAAACCTTGAAATGTTGGTTTCCTCTCCATCTCTAATTCCCGCCCTCATCATATAGAGCTCCATTTTTTGTCTATACTCTTCCACACTCATGTTCTTTTTTTGAAGCTTTTGGAGTTTATCCATAAGCTCCCTATTGTAGATGGCAAGTATGTGTCTTCTTCTTAGGGCACTCTTTAGGTCGTTCCAATACTCTACTTGAGGGGAGTTGGAGAGTCTTCTTTCTCTCACTAGGGAAGTCCACCAATACATGGCATTCCCTTGGAAGCTTAAAGTGGCTACGGATACCTTTCTTTGCTCACTCACTTGATGGCATTCAAAAAGTTGGTCCACTTTCATTTCCCAAGTATGCCTATACATTTTCCTTCCTATGGAAATGAGAAAGGTTAACCCTAACTTCTCTAGGCTATTGGTGTTCACGCTCCCTTCTTGGCCTTCTAGGTCGAGGAGGTTGATAGTATTAGTTCAAAATCCTACTATCCTCCTTATAGTGTGTGAATTGTGTATTATGTTGGGAGTTTCTCCTTGAGTTTCTCACACTCTTACTCCTACTTTTTCTTTGTCTCAACTCCTCTTGAAATTTAACTTGCTTTGCATTATGTATCCTAAGCTCCTCCTCTAAGGTTGTAAGATATTCATCCCTTTCAACTCTTTCTTTTTCTTTTAAAATGGATTCTTGTCTTTGCCAAATTTTTAGTAACTTTAGTTCTTTAGCCAAGTGTTGTAAACTAGGCACTTCACTAAAATCACTACCAATTTGGTAAGATGGAGCCTTAGAAGAAGCTTTAGACATCTTAAAGTTTTTGAAACATGCTATACAACAAACAAACTTGTATTTCAAATTCTAATTCCTTAAGGGATTTTAAGAAGCAAAAGAACTTTGAATTCACTTCTAGAAAAGGGAAGAGAATCACTAAAGATTACTTAAAATTCAAGCCTTTCCTTGCCAAAGCTACCTCAAGCCCTCTTACACCTAACCTCTCAAAGGGAATTAGGTTTGAAAAGCAAGTAGACTCACACTAAACTACAAGCAAAAAGAAAACAATTAAGGAAAACAATTAAACAAAACTATGTGGCCTAACGGTGTAGTTAGAAGGCACTTTGGAACCTTCAAACCTCACCAACTAAAAAGGAATTTAATAAGAGATTAGAGGTTGAAGTTAGGAGATGGTATTGAGTACCTATGACTCCCCCAAGACACCTAACTTGGCCATGAATTACAAGTCCAAAGAAATACAAGATTACAAATCCAAAAATTGCAATACAAGCAAAGATGTTATGTATTCCTCTCCAAGTGTTTCACTCCGTTTTCTTCTTCTCTCCAACTCAAGCTTTGAGGTCCAAATAGGCCTCCAATGCCTCCAAGGGCTTCCTCTACTCTTGGCCAAATCTCAAAAGTTCCTACACCACATTATAATTCCAAAACCGAGAGTAGAATGCCAAGGATAAAGCAAATAAAGGCAAAAAATGAACAAAGCTCTTTAAAAGGAATTTTAGGATGAAAAAACTGTGAGTTAGGAAGGAGACAAGCAAGAAAATAAAGGCTAAGAAAAAAGGTTAGGCACACAAACGAAATACCTAAAGAAAAGCTCTAGAATAGATCACAAAAAACCAAAAAATACTAGAGTAGAAAATGATGTTTTTGTCTTTACAAGCCTTAAGCCAAAGGTGTACTATGGACACTCTTTTGTTTGCATCAAATGCATGAAGCTTGGCTATTGGACAGAGCACATATATCAAGTAAATTAGCCCACCAAATCAACATTATAGTGCTTACATGATTTTTGATGGTAGTGATCTCCTTTTCTACTTTTTCTTTTCACTTTTTGCTTTTGATTTTTTATTTTTTCTTGCTTTTGATGTACCCAATGTTGTGATTTTTTTTTGTCTCTTTATTTTCACATTTTCCAGCACCAACACACACCCCACTACCACACCAAATATGATTTTGAAAACACTTTTGGGTAGCTCAAAGGTTCAAAAAGCACAAAATAGAAGAAAAACCTACTAGAATCAAAATAGGACATAAAACTTAAAAAAACATAAAGGAAACTTAACTCTAGGAATTTGTCAATGGTCTAATGACAAATATGAACTCAAATATGTAAAGAAAAAGCACTCAAGGTGATATATGATGCAATTTTGAAAACAAAAAAGTATATTTTTGTGATTTTTGAAAGCTCAAAACTAGGAGAAAATGACATTAAAAGGACTAAACATGACTCTAGACAACATGGATAGATTTGAAAATAAAAATGACCCAACAAACATGATATGACCAAATGGTAACATGAAACAAGACTCAAAAAACACAAAAGCACACAAACAACATAAAATATGGAAGCCTAAGCATAAAAACCCATGAAAAACGCTGATGTTGACAAATATGACCTTTGCTGACTATTTTACTCAGAACTCTCTCCACAGAATGCCAAATGCATTCATTATTTTTTTGTTGGAAAGTAGACTCAAAGGACTTTCTTTTGAAATAGCCCACATTGCTGCTAGCACATTTTTTTTTGTGGAAAAGAAGTTGATTTGGAAACAAGACAAGAAAGAAAAACACATGAACACAAAGAATAAAAATAACATAGGTAAGGAACAAGAAACTTAGCTCTTGTAGAACCAAAGCTCTTGATACCAAATGATAGCCTCCTCCTCAAGCTAGTTTGGGCCAAAGATTGAAATGGTGACTTTGGTGGATGGTGGATTCGCAGAAGCTTGGTGTTGAGAGAAAATGACTCTCGATTTTGGTGATTTAATGGTGGGATGAAGATTGTTTATGGAGCTCTAAGAGATGTTAGGCCAATTCTAGAGAAATGGGTGTTAGAGGGACCTCTTAGGATGCTCTAGCAAGCGACTAAGAGAAGAAGTATGAATCAAAAATAATTTTGGCAACATAACATTATCATTCTCAAAGTGAGAAATACATGGGGGACACCTCTATTTATAGATTAAGATGTTTGCAAAATGGTCCAAACCCTAAAATGCTAACATGCACAAAAACCATAAAAATACTATCTTGGTGAAGGAGAGCTTGACATGTGGCAATCCTCACTCTCACAAAATGAACCCCTCATATGTTGTCATGTGAAAAACTACTTTATGAAAAGTCTCTCCTATAGGATAATGACACATGGCCACTACCTTTGTAAGAGAACTCTCCGTTAAGGGATGAAAGAGAACTTGACATGTGGCAATCCTCACTCTAACAAAATGAACCACTCATGTGTTACCATGTGGAAGCTACTAATGTGAATCCAGAGGGGTGGGCGTTTTATTGATTTATCAAGGTTGAATGCTAATAATAAGCAAGAAATTTGAGAAATTGTTTAAAACGAGAAAATGGAATAGATAAGAAGGAGCGTAAATTGATAGACGTCACACTTCTAAAAATTGAAGATAAGCCTAAGAGTTTAAACACACAAAGGGATGAATGACCTTTGATAAAACTTAGGAATTCTTAAATCACTCAAGAACTTAGGAGAATCACTCTCACTAAGATAGAAGAGATAAAACTAATATTTTCTGAATAAAACTCAACTTTTTCATTCATAAAAATGGTTCAGCTTATATATGATCTTTAACCATCAGAATTACAAAACACTCAAGCTAATAATAATCTACTACTTAATGACTGATTGTAACTGGAATAATTGATGCGTAGGTTTGTTGCGCATCAACACCATGCATTGAGGAAGTATTTCAACTTGGCCCTATGGTGGGCACCAAATGTCCTTACCAAATTTGGTCGGGTTGTTTCAAATGTGGACTAACTTGACGACCATCTTGTTGTCGAACATTGAATCACCAAAGCAGGGGAAGGTCCATCTATAGGGACTCTGAAACTCAAGTGAGTAAGGGATTTTGAATAAGAATAAGCAAACAACGATTATAAGATGAAATATTTTGTACAATAACATGTATTTGTAGTCTTTCCAAATTCAGGAATGAACACGTTAATGGATTCGCTTATGATTATGTTAATATCATATTATATCCTATAATAACAACTTCTACTTCAAATATTATTTTTTGTTTGTTTTAGGGAGGTTAATATTTGAAAAGGATACTAGGACCCTAAAAGTATTGGGCTATTTTGGATTTGTCACTAATAGTAATAATAATATAAATTTGTGTCTTATATACAATAAATAAATAAATAAATAAATAATATATATATATATATATATAATAATACGTAAGTATAAATATAAATAAAATAAATCACTTGAATGTTCTTTTATTGATAACTTAAAACATAATTATATTTGTTTTAAATTATAGAGGTATGAATAGCATCGTTTAAGAAAATCATACAATATATATAATTTTCTCTTATTTTTTTTTCAAATAGAAGTTTTTGAAACTATTTTTTAAATAAAATCCCAAATATATATATATATATATATATATATATATATATATGAATAATTAAACTATTGTTCATTTTAAAAAGATAAAAAATTTAGTTAAAAACTGTTCCTGCAGAGAACAAATAAGAGGTCAGACACAAGAGTCACCTTACCATGTAGTCTGCTATCTCCTCAGTTGGCCTCTTCCCATTCGATAGATGTCGGCTTGAACCCAGGAGGGGTTACCTGCAGAAGAATCTCCGAAGCTCAAGTAAGTCAAAGCTCTCAAGGAGTTAAATCAGCAATTAATGAATGCGTACCTTTAAATGATGGGGTCCACGTGTATTTATAGAACATTAATGACGTTTGACTATCGTATGGGCTGGGCTTTGTCTTGGGCTCCAGCTTGGGC
>Ga0099822_1002445_pt1 | contig 23140 bp, 10 predicted proteins | sample CowpeawhiteBW_FD_76839 | JGI IMG/M metagenome (GOLD analysis project Ga0099822, IMG submission 76839) | Root nodule microbial communities of legume samples collected from California USA - Cow pea white BW | ecosystem: Host-associated > Plants > Roots > Nodule | place: USA: California | collected... | reverse complement strand
CAAATTAATATATATATATATATATATATATATATATATATATATATATATATATATATATATATATATATATATATATATATTAATTAGATAAAATAAAAAATCCGTATCACATCATACATAATAACTATTCTAATATATTTTTTATTTATTACACCTATTAAATTTTTATTTACAAACTATTCATGAACACTTTTTTTTAAATTAATTTACACTCATCAAATTTTAATTTTATATTACTTTTAATTATAAAGATAAATTTGTAATTTTTATTTATTAAAACTTTTTTTTATCTATCACATCTATCAAATCACTCATAAAGTTTCACGAATCGTACCTCCATATCTACTCACTTTCACCTCCAAATCTCTTAAAAAAACAAAAATTTTACCCTTAAATTTATTCAAATTCATTCATTCACTCTCTTTTAAATCCATCATCTCAAGTAAACACAGTCTTAAACTTGGGAATTTGCTAAGGAGAGCTTCATATCAATATGTTATCCTCCAACAAATGAATTAACAAGGACTGATGAAAGGAATTCGATTTTTTTAACATACCAGAGGTTAATTTACATTGTCTATAATTATGGGAATTGGATTTTCCTTATTCTTGTTCTTCAAAATAGGATTTTCAACTTATTTTGTAAGATTGTTAAACCTTGTAGGTGAAACATAGAAAATATGTAAATAGAATAGTATTCATTTTCGTTCAAATGGTATATCTTACTAAATTGTTAACCTAGAGCTTTGACCATTTTGTTATAAAATTCGTTGATAATTGAATTTCTTAAAATTTGTCACTAAAATTCATCAGTAAAATAAAATTTTGATTACTAGTGAATTTTTTCTGGGGTAAATTTGTCGATAAAATAGACACCAAAATTTCCACTAAATCTAGTGAAATATGTTTATAAATTAATTAGATATGTGTAGAAAAGGAAGAAAAATGAGTAAAGAAAAGAAAAGGAGGATGAGGATGAGGAGAAGAAAGAGAGGAGTCAGAGGCGGTGCAATGGGGGAGTGACGACAACGGTGGCAGCAGTGCAACACCAGTAGTGGTGTGGTGACGATGACAGTGTGACAATAACAACAAACCAACCATAGTGGTGGAGGCGATGGTGGTAGCGAAAGATAAAAAGGAAAAGTTGGAGAACGAAAAGGAGAAGAAGAAGGAAAAGGATAAGGAAGACGAGGAGGAGCCGACGGCAGCAGAGCTAGAGACGACACAATAGCTTTGCCGAAAGAGAAGGTGGTAGAGAGGAGGAAGAAGAAAAAAAAGGAAAAAGAAAAGAAGAAAAAGCGGAGGAGAAAGAGGAAGAAGAATCAAATTGTAATATTTATCGACAAATTTTATTGAAGAAAAAAATTTGATGGTAATTACAATGAATATTTACTGACAATTTTTTTCTATTGGTAATTACCAACGGTTGATTACTGACGAATTTATCAAAGAGCCTTTTTATAAATGATTTTTTATTTTTGATAGGCAGTTGATAATTGTAAATGATCAATTACTGAGGAATTTTTAACCATCAATAAATACCCACAGACTTTTTGATCAGTTAGTTATTAAAATTCTACACCTTGTTGGTAAAATCTATTGGTAAATTATATTTATTTGACCAAAATATATTTGTTAAATTTTGTCGGTAATTTATCAATTTTTTTTAGTGATATGTGTGTATCCATTTATTATTAGCATATTGTTTTTATGATTAATGTTGTTTGGTTTGGTCATCCATAACTTCATTAATGTTTTGTAATTTAAAACCAAAATAAAATACCTAATGAAGCTTGTATTTAGGAATGAAGTTTGACTCGATAGTTATTTAAACCTCCATTGTTAAATAGGTTTGCTTATTAAGTGTTTAGGAAATTGATTCTTAATGAGGAAACTTAAACTCCTTCTATGAAGTAATTAGCATTTGAGTAAACTTGTGGGTTGATATTAATATTAAATTTAAAGGAAAGTGAGTGATTATATGCATGACAGTGAGATACAGTGAAGTCCAACCTTAACAAAGAACATACACTATAATTTCTAATCTATTTCACATCTGATAAAATATCAAAAATAGTTTATTTGTTTTTGTATAGTTTAAATTCCTAAATATCAACACAATTTTAGGAAATATTCTTTTTGTCTAAATTTATTATCAAATGCAATGGTTGTATGTATTGCACAAGTTCATTGAGACGACAATAATTACTTATTTTTTGATACTATGTGATTGGTACACTTGTTATTAATGTTCTATTTGGATTGAGTGATGAATTTGGGAGAGTAGATTTGAGTGATTTTGAGGTGAAAATAATGTTGTTTAGATTAAGGAAAATATGGTGTGATTTGAGTTGATTTGATATGAAAATTTGTGTATGATGTGATAAGTTTGAGAGATTTAAAAAAAAAATTTATTGAATAAAATTAGATGATTACTATTTTACCCCTAAGGATAAAATATATTATTATTATTATAGAAATTATTCAAGATATAATTTGATAAAAATATGGCCAACACTATTACGCATTGATCACTGAATGCCCAAGATGAAATTGAATCCAGCCATAATAACAACAATATAAAAGCCACATGTTTAAAAATAAGGATACTTATGTAATTTGATTGTCTTTGCTTGCAAATCTCTTTGTTGTAGCGAAGATCATTTTTTTTTATCTTTCTCCTCAAATCGCTTACAAATCTACCTTAGTCATCAAAAACAAACACAACATTCACCTTTCTTTCGTAAACAATAAAACATCTAGAAGAGACGCAGGCTAAAAGAAATATCTAATAATAGCTCATTATAAATTGTTTAATGCCGTTGGCTATATCATACATTTATTTGTAAGTATAAGGGTAAGATAAGTACAAAATTTATCTTAAACACAAAATTCAATTCTACTTAAAGGTTTACAAATTAAAAACATAATAAACCCTTATTTTCATATCTGACTTAATATTATTTCATGCAATAATACAACCAATACCTTTAACGTTTCAAAACAACATTTTTTATTTATTTCATAATTTTTGAAGAAATATTTACAAATAAAATTGAATATTAAGTCTTTAATATATATATATATATATATATATATATATATATATATGTGGGTATAAATATAAAGTTTACTCTTTTGATTTTTGTTCTCATTTAAAATTGTTAAATTGGTCCTTTTATTTTTTTTTTAGTTTCAACTTTAAGGAGAAATCTTTGATTTGTTTCAATAAATTTAATGAAAAGAACAAAATTGTATCAATTTTTTAAAAATCAGGACCAAATTGAGATTAAAAAAATTAAAGGACCAACTTGACATTTTTGAAAAAAATATGAACCAAAAGAGTAATTAAATATAAATATAATTACAACATTCTTTACATTCAATTATAATTGTAATATTATTTTAACACAACAAAGTTTCTTATTATGAAGAACGCAAATTTATCTTTAAAATCATTTTTTCATTCTTTTTAGGAACAAGGGTTCAATAAATTAAAATAATATCGTTAGGATAAATCACTACATCTTACAAAGTATTGTCTATTTTAAAATTTAAAGTTTTGTGTCAAAATTTTATTTTTTGAGTGCACTTTGAATGGTTAGATAAGGATGATTGATTTGAGTTATCCATGTCCCGACTCCTAAATAATATAGGACTATTTGATTGATGTATGAAACATTAAGTTTGATTAAAGATAATAATATTTTGATCCACTTTAACCCACTACTTTATTTACCCTTTAAATATTTATTTTTATATTTTTTAATGATGTGATATGATGATATAAAAATAATTAAAATAATGAATTAAAAGTAGATTAAAATTTTTTTTTTTTTTTAATCGGTATAAAATTTGTGTAGAGGTTTACTTTTTTTGGTGGGATTCCTTGCATTTTATGAGTGGAATTTCCACTTAAATAGAATTGAAGGATTTATATATTTATGAAATGATGTAACTGAAAATTGGTGTGACAAGAGTTGAAGAGAAAAATGAGAGTATGTTCCGTGTCCTTTCTCGTTTCCCGGGGGCTTTGAAAAAATTGGTGGTTTACAGTTGTAGTGTTGAAGGGACGTACCCCTTTAGAAAGGGAATTCCGTACTTTGTCCATTTCTCAACTTCAAAACAAAATCTGTCTAAATCTAATTAAACCCCTTCCCTCTCACACCATCCTTAAACAAATCAATTTCCATCATCAACCCTACATAACTACACAATTCCTTCAATCATCTTGTTACTAGCCATAACCGTTTCAGGTTTAGGATAATTATTATAGACATTACTTGCTGCGTGTAGGTTTAATCAGAGGAGTGACAAACAATTACATAAAAGTACGAAGGGAAAAAAATGAATTAAGAATAAAAAATTAAAGCACAAATATGTCTTCATTAGAAAAAACACATCCTCAATCTTTACCAAATCCGCCAAACTGAACAATAAATATGACTAAGTTCTTTTGCATGGTCTCAACTTTTACACTGTTATTACACAGCGAGGAAAAAAATAGAATGATTGGAAATAAGATAGAGAAAAAGACAAAAATAGATGAAAATAAATGGGAAAAGAATCACTATAAAAAAATTCTTGTGATTGAATAAAAGGATATGATTAGATTAAATATAAAGTATTATTCGACTCTTTGCACAAGTTTAATGTGTAACACAAGTTATTTAGTCATAAAAAATTATGTTGTTTTAATAATGTTGTGTTTACGAAATAATGATCATCTGTAAAAGTGTATTTCACCTCAAATAAGTAAGAAAATAAGGTCTTACTAAATTTTAAACTATTTTTCTATTTTACTTGTATCAATCAACATTAATATTATTATTATCATCGATGTATATTATTGAATTATGAATAAATCAATAATTATATATAACCATATTTAATATATTAAATCACAAAGTAATAAAATATTATAAATATTAATTAAAAATAAAATAAATTTATAATAAAGTTAACTTATTCACATAATATAAGTGTCCTGATTTAGAAGATATATTAACAAAGTTTGTTGTGTCTATTGTTTTACTCCATATCGAAACTTTTATTAATTCTAATCTCATGTTCAATATATATATACTTTGATGTGAGAAAAATATGTTAAAAATTACACATCACATCATGATATATAAATATTTGATAATAATACAAAAGAATAAAATATATGATATCTCTAACCGTGTCCACTTATTCACAAATATCAAATTAACAAAAATAAATAAATGAACATAAAATGAAAATACCTTATATCAGAAGAGATAAGAAAAATACCCTTTGATAACAATTCTTAAAAGAATCCGATAGGTAAGAACAAGGACACTGTCAGGCAAACGTCGCAAAGTTGAGAGTTGTTGAGTGTTGGTACCTTTCCGATTGTGTTTTTTTTTTCTCTCTCTATTATTTTATGAAAGAAAGTAAATTAAATTGTTTTATTTAAAGATTGTTACAGCATTTTAACTTAAAGATAATTTGGCAAGAAAAGTTTATGAAGAGTAGTGAAAGTGAATGATTTGTGAAAATTAGATGGAAGTGAGAGTGTTAATTAGTGAGTAATGAAGAGTGATATAAAGAGATGATATATATGATGAATACGATAGATACCAAATGGTTTCATTGTGTAGTCTATTCCAATCTTACTCATTCTATACTACAGGATCATCCTACTTATAGCTACCTATTATCTACCCAACACTTTTATAAATATAAAAAATACATCATTCATATTCTATATTCTATATAATATATATCAACTTTCTTTCCCTCTTCATTCAAAACCACACTCTCCATCTCCATCAAACTCTTTTCGGCTCTTGCTCTTTCATTTTCAACTTTAACCGTAAACCATAATAATACACTTATATATAATTCTTCAACACACCAACTTAAAATGGATACCTTACTTTTCTATAAATGTATTCATGATTTTATTATTTTTTAGTTAACTCATGATTAGTGAATAAAAATACGTAGTATTTAGTTGGATGATAGAAGTATAAGTTTATTCTCGAAAAAGAAGACGATTTAAAAATGTAAATAAGATGATTGGTTTGACTGAAAAGTAAAAGGAAAAATTAATAGGAAATTGAGTGATGTGAGTGGTGAGGCATAGTCAACAGAAAGAGAGAGCGTACATAGTATGAGCTGACATGGTATTTTGAAGAATGACAATGCAACAACATTTTCAGTCTCTCTCAAATTCCCTACTCATTCCCACTATCCACTCAACTCCAAAATCAATCATATCATTTTCGTTATATATAATATATATATATCCTTTAGGATACTTTACACAAACCATACAAATTTATCAAATTATGCTTTTCATGTGTTTTATACAATGTAAAATTAACTAATCTACCCAAATTTATATCCTTCTTTCTTATATTATTATATATACAAAATTTTATACAGTTTTATTATACATAATATTTAAAAATATATAAATGTTTATGATATTGTCAGATAAATAACATATTTATAAAAACTTAACTACATTAAGTTTGCTCATTAAGATAGTGTTATGTAATTCACCGGTCGAATTAACTAATCTGTCTGTGTTCTATAAAAGCTATTAAAGGGATAATTTAATATTACAAATATATAAGTAAGTCTAAAGTTTTAGAAAATAAAATGTAATGGTTTGATAGTTTAGGACAAAAACAACGCATCAAAATAAAGAAAAATGTTTTGATAAAAAAAATAGTTAAAGGTTGAGAAACTTAACTCTGGAGACAGGCCATTTGGATAAGGTAATATTCATTACACCTTGTCTCAGGGGTGACAAAAATTAAAAACTTGTCCGGGTTGACTTATTAAATTTATTATTCAGTGAATTACAGAATTGAAATTGTTGATTAACTTTGAAGAATATTATTCTTCAAAGTGTAATTTTAATTTATTTGAACAATTTGATAAGGAAGACTTACTGTAAAATGAGAATTTAACTTGGTATCAAAATCATCCTCTCTTCACACGATAATACATCCATTAACGGGCCACACGGTTAGGAATTTTGACATCTTAAATCATTTATGCTGAGTAACCTCAAATTAATCTCTGTTTCAACCGTTTCTGCAAGACCGGACACCACTCGCGTACCCACTTTCTTTTGTTGTCTTTTGATTTTCCTCTTCATCTAAACCGCTCGAATGATATTTGTAAAACATAATTTAACCGTTCAAATAAGTAACAATTATATTTACCTGATACTTTTTTTTATTAGAGCCCAATTACCCCTTAATCTATAACAATATATAAAGAGAATTCCCCTTTTTTTGTCTACTTTTCAAAATACCGATTTTACCCTTTAAATATAATAAGTTATTAAATTTTTAAAAATTGACCGTTACTTTTACAAACTTTTTATAAAATCAGATGTCTTTGTTTCTTCTCTTCGCTAGTTACTTATAAAATAAATAAAAATCTATCTAATTTAATTCCCTTCTATATAATATATATACACTACACATATTTAAAAAAGAAACAAGAAATATACAAAGATCCGCCTCCTGGTTGTGTTTATTCTCCTTATTGATTTTACTTGTCGGGATCAATCGATCACACGCGAGTTCGGCAAGCTCTAATGGCTTAAGAGGTTGTTGGTACCTAGGAGGCAGATCTTTGTATATATTCATTTTTTTAAAAGTGATAAAAAAAATATTCCCATGAAGATAAAAATAAAATTGATTCACTTCTTCACATATTTTCAAGCATGATATTAATGATCCAATTGTTAAATTAGATGAACCTTTCTTAAGATTCAAAGAATTACAATGAAAAGTTTCATATTAATTCTTTCGAAATAAGGGGAAGAGATAAAATAAGAAAAACTTATTTAAAATGAGTTTCACATCAAATACAACTTTAAAACTATCACCTTCCTAAAGAGAAACATTTAAAGGGATTTTAATATTAAATTATATATACTTTTGTTATATTAGTGACAATGATTAAATATATAAATTTTATGTATATTATTTTTGGTCCCAAATTTAGTCAAGATCCGTCACTATTGGTGTCATAATATGGACATATTGTACACCAACCATTTATGCTCTATTATGTTACTATTTATTTTTTAACATTTCTACTTTTTTAAAAAATAATTTATGTTTTAAAATGTTAAAGTGAGATAATTATATTCATGTTAGAAAGTATATTATTTTTATCATGCATTATTTTTTAAATTAGACAAGATCATATATGTAAATTCATCCAATTGAATTGAATATTAATATACTATATAATCAATGTTGAGTATTGAGAAATTTTAAAAAATGGTGCAATTTTTGTTGGACATTACCTAATTGCTAATTTTTTTAAAAATTACTTTATGAGTAATTTGTGTCTGAATGACACAACTTTGTTATAAAGAAGTCGTGTTATATAAACATGATTTCAATATCAAATTTGTCTCAGACATTGTTCATCAGAATCGTCATATCTACCATAGTATTTACCACAACAATTTGGTCTAACGATCTTAATTCCTTTGTTGAATTGATTTTCAACTTCAATCGTAAATAATTTGAATATCGTCAAACGATTGGGATTTTTCATTTCATTTTGGTTTGTTTATCTTTAATGCATTCAATACAAACATAGAGATTTGTAAAGTTGATACATAAGTCGTTCAACTCTAATTATAGAGATGTGATCTAAGTGTCTGTATCAGAATGCTCCTGGGTTAATATTGTTAATTTTAGTATTGACTTCCGAACAAACCAGAATGAGACACACATTTCTTTACACATCAGACATGACATGTGGTACATTTCTTCTTTACATGTCCACTCTTACTACAAAGGAAACAATTATTACCCTAGTTTTGTTTCTTTTATGTTGGACCTTTAATAACTTCATTCTTGAGATCCTCAATTTTCATTATCTTGCCCTTGTCTTTAAAGGTGTTGACAAAATGAGCATTTTCTTTCTTTTCTTGCTTCATCATTTCCTCTTCTTGCACACAGTATTAGCAAACTATGAAAAAAGATAACTTAATATTTAATTTATGAGCAAGTATTTCAACATTTCAAGCTTTAGTGTCTTAAGTTTTGAAGCGATATTTGACATTATCATAATGTATTTCCTCACATATACTTTTCCCTTATACTTCATGGAAATCAAGCTCTGAATAAGAACACTACTTGTTTTTGCCTTATCACCCTTTTTCAAAATGCTTTTCAATTTCAGTAAGGAAATTGTTGGTACTGGTTATCTCCTTAGAGATAGTATCCCTTAAAACTTTAGGAATGTCATGGTTAATGATCATAAGACTCATGGAATTTGAGCGATCTCATTTCTCATAATCTCTCATCTCTTAAGTACTAGAGTTTGTTAGAGAATTAGGTTTCTCAATCTTAAAGCAAGGTCAAGATCCATGTAGCCAAGAACAATTTTCATGTTCTCTTTCTAGTCCTTAAAATGTGTTTCATTAAGAAGCAAAACCGAATTCAAATCAATAAATATTGAAACAATAGTAACTAAATTGAGAACAAAAATAAATAATGTAATTTTGCTCAAATCATAAACAAAATTTAATCATCCATATGTTCAAATAATGGCATAACTCATATGAAGATATCTAGTCCACCAACAAACTAAAGTCTTTGGATAGTTATAGTAATTGCGGGTATTTTGTTGTAATGATCAAACATTGATAAGAAAACATGTCTAACAACAAACCTTCTTTGGATTGATTTATAATTGACACATAAAACCTCACAATTATCACGTTTATCATTACATGTGTGTATGCAATTCAATAAAGCATTAATATTCCTCTAGGTTGATGAATACTGACATGAATAAATATAAACACAAACATTTAACATTTATCATGAAAAATCTACTAAAGAGAGGTCACTTTGTTGCCTTTTTTATTCAATTAGCTCATTTAAAATCAAAACAAACAAAATTTGAAAATGTATGTTCAAATCCAAAGAAAATAAAAATAATAAAATTTTCAAAAAGACTTTCATCATGAATTTGGAAATCACCAATTTTAAGTAGTGATTTATGCATATTCATATAACATTGATATGCGTAAGAAACCCAAATTTCAAAATTTTCAAAATGACAAATGAAGGGTGTTGGTTGGCTTTGATATCAATTGGAGGAAGTTTCTAAGAAATAAAAATTGTCCTCAACCACATGCTTTTACCAATAGAGATATAAAGTGTATAGCACAATCATATAGTAATCTTTAATCAAACCATCATAATGAAAAAAATGTGGAGATGGGAACGATATGGATAATGAGATTAATCATGAGTATGTGATCTTCCAAATGTATAAGACGTTAGGCACAACTTTTGTTGTCTCTCCGGATGGGATAAAGAGATAACAAATCCCCAACATATATGTAATATTACATTTTTCACAGATTGGCTCCATACCCTTTTTTATAGTTGTTGTTAGACACATTTCAAATTTTATTAATTCTAATTCGGTCTATTGTCAAATCATAATATTACTTTAAGGTATCTTTACAACCAACAACATTTCATCATAATTGTTGTAATCATCATTTTTTAATATTCTTGAGCTCATCAATAGTTGAATCATAACTCAATTTTTCAGCTATTTTTTATTTTCAATGTAATAACTATATTATCTGCAAAATATTCATCTCTCAATTTATTAATGTGCATAGATTGATTCAAAAGTCTTCAGAAGGTTTCATTTCATTGTTATGCAATGAACAACAATATTGTATTGTTTTCATCTTCACCAGTCATTTCTATTTTGTCACTTTTAAACTATGATTTTTATTTTTATTTTATCAATATACCTATTTAAAAAATAAGGTTAAGACCAAAAAATAATTTATCATAATTTAATAAAAAATCAAGAGACATGATTACTAAAGAAAACCTATAATAATCAAGTCACAATTAAAAATCGGCTATGATAAACCATATAATACATTAATTTTTCTTCTATATTCATAAAAAGTGAATATAAAAGAGTCATGAGATAAAAATAGTGTTAAATATTAAACAAATATTTCATTATCAAATAAGACAAAAGAGAGTTACCTTCTTTTTTTAAAAATAGAAGATAATATATGAAAAATGAGGGCATAAATGATGAGTGTGTCTAACTTTTTTTTTCTTCTAACACAAAAGAAAATAGAAAAGTGTGAGAGATGAGTACAACATGTGAAAAATTCAAAAGACAATTGGAGAGAAAATAAAAAATATCTTAGTAATTTTTTTTATTATATTTGATTTTATGTTTTATTATTTATTAACATTAAATGTTGTACTTAATAAAAGAAAAAAATATACCTGATTTAATTTTCAACATATTACTACCTAATTTAAAAAGGTATATATAATTTAAGAAATTTACAAATACATATAATTAAAAAAAATAAAATACATATAATTAAAAAAAAAATCAAAAAGTTGGGGGATGTCCCTCTTTCCCCTTATATCCTCTGCCATTGTTTTGAAGGACCACCAGAATAGAAACTTCAACAAATCTCTCAAAATCAAATCTCTTATCTTTCTTATTCAATCTCCTTGATATAAAAACTTCTTGAGCCTTTCCTCATCTTTGAAATATTCTCCATATTTCATACATGATCGGATGAAAAATGAAAAAAGAAGAAGGATGTTGTTGACATGTTAATTGCTACCAAAATCCTTATTAAGTAAATAACATTTAAGACGAAAATAACTTCATCATTTGATTATGGAAGATAAATTTTTATTTATAAGTAAAATAATTACAAATTATCTATTTTTCGACATACTAGAGAATATGTCAATTATAAAGGATGATAATAAAAATATATAAATTACAAAGATAAAAGTTATATATAAGATCTACTTTACAATAATATTTGGCAATAAAACTAAATATAAGACCAATTTTAGGTTCAATGTCTAGACTCATAAAATTTAGGTTGATTTTTGAATGTTTATATCAATCTAGTGGAAAAACGACCAGATTATACTGTATATAATGATATAAAAAATGAAAAAAATCCATTACAAATATTTTTATTATTATAATACATCTGTTATATTTTTTAATTTGTGATGTGAAACTTTAAATAAAGGATAAGAAAAACAATATAAATATAATGTTAAACATGAATCCATTTTAAAATTGTGATTATAGATATTCACAAACTTGAATATATAATCAAATATATTAGTAAATAAAATTAAAATAGTATTTCTTTATTTCTTTTCAGCCAAAATTTAATTGATACTTCATTATTTAAATAATACCTAATTTATTTTTATAATTAATTTATCCGTCTCAACGGTAATATGTTTATGAAAATTCTTATACTATTTTAGTGAAGTCATTTTAAAAACTTTAAAACCTAATATCAATACAGTACTTAGTACTTAGTACTTGACAGTAGGATGAATATACAAACCAGGGAGACTAGAGATGTTAACGAGACAGATAGGGATAGGGTACGGGTAGTAGCTCTCCCGTATTATATCCACTTAATAAATATTCGTTCCGTACTTGTAATCTTATCCGTCAGGTATTCGTTATGCGGATATCCATCCATTTTTTTCATATCTACGAGTATTCATGGATACCCGCTGATATTTACAAAATTATTTAAAAAATAAATATTTAATCATAAATTCAAATAAAATAAAATAAAATACATGTCATAAATTTTAAATAAAGTTCAAACAAACTCAAGTCCATACAAGTCCAAATGATTATAAAAATAAATATAAAATGACGTTCAACACAGTGGAAATTCTTTAATTAGTGTTTTGATCAACAAGCCCACTTTTTACGCTTGATTTCTGAAAAATAATCAAATAATAAATCCCAACTGCTACGTGCCAAGTATTCTTATTTTGATTCCATCATTTGACAACAAACATACTATAAACATCATTGTCTATATAGGATTTGATGTATATGTCCAATCTTAAAGATGGGAAAGAGAAGAATGTCAAAGAGTATACTTGGAAGAAGACAACGTATGTATATTTTTGTGAATTAAAGTTTAGCAAGTATGAATATCCACGGGTACAGATACTATGATACCCGTATCCGTCCCGTTAACATACGGGTATCAAAAACACACATACCCGCAGGTAGCGGGTATCCATTTTTAATATCCATTTCCTACTCGTTACGGGCTTTATTCGCGAATACCCACGAGTACTAATATTTTTGACATCCCTAATACAAACAAATAACTTCTTATATTTATTTAGGATAATGATAATTTAACCCACTTTTTTTGACCCACTTTTAACCCATCATTTCAATCACCATTAAATCATCATATCACATCATTAAAAAAATCAAAACAAATAATCTAACGATGATTAATAATACTGAATTGAAAATAGATAAAAAAAAATGAGTTAAAATATCAATTTTTCTTTTATTTATCTCTTCATAGTAAATTTAACTTGATCAATAGTATTCATAGTACAAAAGAATTTAAATTATAAATTGAAATAAGAGAAATGAATTGTAAACATAAAATAAAAGAAAGAGAACATCGGATACCGTGGTGATGAAAATTAGTTTGCAATGATAGCGATGTGAATAATTATTATAAAACTAATAATGATTACTAGAGACGAGTGTAACAACAAATGTTGGTGAAGTAGCCATGTAGGTGCAGGCTATCACTGTTCTAAGCTAGCATGAGCCGTGCGGTTCGGAATTCCTGCCATAGGCCTCATGCGCCGGTGTTGCAGATTTCCACCACCTTTTTCTGCAACTTTATCACTCTCTTTTATTATTTTTATCTTCTTAAACTTATCATTATCTCATTATGCCCATCAACCAATCAAATTTAATAATTAGTAAATGCTTTCATAAATTTCCTCTTAGGAAAATTTACTGAGTATTGTTCTCTACTGAACAAATATGCACTTTGTTATAAATGAGGAGGAAAAGAGGGATGATATAAAAAATAATAATTGATATTCAAATTACAGGTATCTCTCACCAATATTTAGGTATTTGGTGGTTAGGTGTAATTATCACACATTTACATAAAACAATATCATATTTGTTTTTACATTTCGAATTAATTACAACTAAACTTTTATTCCGATAAAGAAATAAAAATACAAGAGTTTCATACTTAGAGTTGTTACTAGGTTGTTATAGATTCAGCTTATAACTCATAGTCATATGTTAATATTTTTTTTTTTCAGAATTTATTTTATTGATCCCTTGTATATTCCCGGAAGAACACATTGTCATGAATGATTACAAAGGTGATAAAAGAAAAACAAAAACTTCAAATTATCCTTTGTTTCATCACACAATACACATCTTATTACTCATTCGAGTGGACAACGTCGCTTAGATGCTAATTAATCAAGGACACATGTTTGTTACTTGATGTCACCTTAAGCTATTAAAGAATTTTTTTGACAAAAGAGACTTTAGAGTGAAAACATGTAGTCATACAGGCCTTTATATGTATCACAATCTTCTTTTCATAGTTTTTAAAACCAAGTATTAGTAACTAAGCCGCCATAAAAGTAACAATAAATTGTCTCACAAAATTTGTACATTGTTGACAATTTGCTTATCATTAATAAAAGTATCGCTAAATTTCTTGCATCCCAACAAGTTTGACCTTTGAGTTACCTAATAATAGTTAGCTATATCATTGCTATGATGATTTCAACTTTTTAACTATTTAGCGATCAAAACATGATAATATCATAAATACACCCATTAGAAAGATAAGCTATCAATTCGTACATAAAATAATAAAAAATATGAATGTTTCAAATCTTATATAAACAAAATTATGTCAAATATATGCAATAAATAATGATTTTGTATTGGTATCATTAAAAACATAAATAACTAATGATTACAAAATTCAACCAAAATATTTATTAAAAGTATAAATATATTACATGTACTAAAAGCATAAATTATACTAATATATCTTTTTTTAGTTGGTAAAGGATATTATTATCCTTTATTATTAAATTTTCATTCTTAAAAAATAATAAATAACTCTTTTTTATATGTTAAATTAAAATAATAATTTTTTTTATATTTATATTATGTTACTGTTTCTTATTACTATTTTGAAAATTACACGGGGAACATATCCAACAACCAATAATAAACTTGAGTAAATCAAAAAATCAACAACCAATAATAAACTTGAGTAAATCAAGAACAGTAATGTAATACTTATTTCTCAACAGCAATATTGTAAATGTGTTATTTATTGATCTAATACAACTCTCTTTGTATACTCTCTCCTGTGAGAAACTGAAAACTGATTCAGAAAATAACAGTGTGAAGATTTATTCAGCAAAGTATGGTGCAAGATGATGAAGAAGTGAGAAATTCAAAATAAAAAATACAACGACAGAAAAAGAAAGAATATTCGAGAGGAAAGGAAGATAACCAGACAAAACAAAATAAAAGGTTTTAATATTGAAAAAAATATTTACTTGAAAAACGTTATATATTATTTAATTTGATTTTAGTAGGGTGGAATCCTATTTGGTGCATTTTAGGAGTAGACCACAGTAAAAACATCCCATTGGTACAGACTTTACTACATTTGCAGTTGAGGATTTACAAAGGTTGAAAATTGTTGTTGAGTCCTTCTTCTTGTCCATCCCTGTGATTAAGATAACATATGAACGTACGGAATGGAACATGCAAGCTCGAACAGAGTTTCTGGTCTGCAACTCGTTCTTTCTGAGTGACCTAACCCACCAAAATCTATTCGTAAAGCACTGAGCCTACAACCACTGGTTTTGTTGAGTTGACACTACCTAAAGCGCCATGCCCTCAATTTGTCTTCCACCATCAACTTCACAGATACCACAAACTAAACCTTAACTACCACCAATAGTAATATGCCACTGTTTCTCTCTTAACCCTAATACCCTACCTCTACTCAGCCTCGTGACTAACTCTCACTATATTTTTATTTCTCTTCTTTCTTTCACCCAAATTTTAAATAGTTTGGATTTTACAGATTGATTTTCCAATACTTATAAACCAAAAGACATTAATGCTATCGGTGAGATACACCATAATGACTAATAAATAGATCTCTAAAATATAACTGGTTAAGACTGTACAATGAATAAAAGAAGAAATTGAATGTGGGTGGCGGGTTGAGAAGGAAAAGTGAATGCAGTTGGTTATCTAGTAAATTTTACTTTTCTTTATTTGCCATTGCAAACTCTTGAGAAAAAAAAAAAGTTAACGTTTGCTTAGTGCAATGTCTAAAATTTCAAACATTGTCACAATGTTTTTAATATAGATTATAATCCGTGTTTTTAAAATTGTGGAATGAGACTATTGTATTGTAATGGTTCCAAAATATTGTAAGTTAGATTATAGTGGAAGTCCTTTTGCCACGTCCCTTTTAGAGTGATGTGATGAATTTGTTTTGCAGGTGAGTTGACTTGAATTCTGAGTAACTAGAAATGCTCTTAGGAAGTTTTTGTCTTCTAGAAAGTCCTTGGATGGTGTACCTTTTAGATGGGGCTTCTTAAATGCTTCATAACCAATGGAACACTTTCAATATTTTTCCCATTTTCATTTTTCTTTAAATTGTCTTAATAATTTGTCCCACTTCATGACCCTTTTCATAGCTTAATCTGGAATTTGTTTTCTTCAAAATCAGAGGGTTGGACTGTTGTACTAATAAGAACCAAATTTCAAATGATCACACAAACATTATTATTTTTTATATTCAATTCAACAAATTTAATTTGGGAGGGGAAACAAATTATGACAAACAACATTATTTTCTAAATAGGTATAGTTTCTTCAATATTACACGCAACTCTACCTTATTTACTTGATATGTATTAATTTTCAAAATTTGATCCATATTTTTTGAATGTCTATCGGATAATAACAATTATAAATAGACTAAGTAGCCTATATCCCTAAGTAGGCCAACATTCCTCTGAATGGGTTAGTAAGCCTATGATTTTTAAAAGGCTAGGAAAAAGTGAGATTATATATAAATTAAATATATGTTAATTAAAACTCTAAATAAATAAATCACTTCATTCATGAATCCTTTTTAAAGCTCAACAACGTACATGTTTATTTTTTATTAACTTAACAATCTTGTCTAATAAGTTAAGTTTGATATTAAATATACATGTCTTAGACACATCTTTTAACTCAAATTTCCCTTACCTATCATCAACCATGATTAAAAAATAATCTGTTATAATTATTATATTGGCTGAATATAGAAAATAAAGTGTTATCTTATATTATAGATTGGTTAAAGATATTAGTAAATAAACATCAACAATTTAAAGAACAAAATGTATTCAATTAAAATAAAGTTGCTAGTAGAATCCATGTTGTAATTACTATAGGAGTAGTAATTATTTGTACATCGGTGCACTTATAATAGCTTATAATAGTGGTTAAAGATATAATAAGAATACTTTATTGATAAATGTTTTGGGTGAAGGATTATAAGTGAATGAGTGAAGAAAATAAAAATAACAAAAGGAATAAAATAATTATTTTTATTATATTTGTATTATTTATACATTATTACCATTTTATTTATTATATTTTTAAACAATTGAAAATATAAAATGTAATTTAGTGAAAAATACACTAAGGATAAGTGTTATTGTAAAAGATATTTAACACAAAATTTTAAAGTAATTAAAAGCTTTTATATTATAGAAAAAAGGTGTTCATTGAAAAGTTGATGCATTTAATATTTTAAAAGAAAAGCATTCAAGATTTTGAAGATAGAAAAGAGATGCTACCATTAAGATTAATTATTATTTTAATTTATTAACCATTACTTGAAGTGTCAAAACTCATGTCATGCTAACACATTGTATGAAGATAGGCAAAACAGTAAACATCTTAAAAAACACATTACAAAATCTCCTTTGTAAAAATATATTTTATTTTGCATTAACTATGATGATACTTGTTGAGACTGTAGTCACCGGAAAATTACTGTAAATAAAGATTGCATAAAAAAAAAGAGAAATTTGAAAAAGAGAAGAGAAAAGGTACAATGACAATTTGGTGGCGCTGTGTTCCCCTGTATGAACGCATATTTGTTTGAGGCCACATGATTATTTTCATGGAAATTCGATCTGGTTGCCTCTTTTTCACCCGTCCAAATCTCTACCTCTTATATAATATAACTAATCACCCCACTGTTTTATTAGTTCATTGTGACAGAGAACACATAAGGAAGAACTAAGTCAGCTCATCAAATATTTTTTTAAATTATGTCAAGAGTGAGGTTTAAACTACATGCGTCTTAGAGAAGCATTATTATACCCTGATGCTGCTTAATTTAATGTGTGATTTGGGTAATAGTATTGCATGAAAAGAGATAGGTAAAGGGTGATAAAGATTAAGGAGGGGACAAGAGAATTTTATTTTAATGGAAGCGAAAACCATAAATTAATGGACACAAAAGGGGCAATGTGTCACGAAAAGCAGCGGGTTTTCCGGTGCAAAGGACGAGGGACGCAGAAAGCTGTTTCTGTGACACGTGGCAGGGATCATGACCGTTGAAAGAACATGGGAAATTTGTAGCATCGGTGGGGATGAGATGGATGACATTACATTCATTCGGTTGCATTGTTGAGGAGGAGAGAGAGGAGAAAGGAGTACTTGCTTACTGTGCAGTGTAGTGTAGTGGTTTTGTCATCGTGCGAACTTAAACACACAGGCTTCAGACACAAAAGGAGGAACTGCTCAGAACTAAAAAAAGAGCTCATAAACTCTGCAGAAAAAATCAGAGAGATAGAGAGAGAGTGTGAGGGGTTATTAAATTGAAGGAGCATCAGAGGGTTGCAGAGAGAAAGAGAGGGGCATGGCGGCGTTTGCAGTGCAGCGATAGCTGTAAAAAACTGTGGTACTGTTGTTGGTGCTGTGCTATGCTCTTTATTATTATTAATGCATAAATATATAATGCATATATTCAATTCATTCATTCACACATATACATACAACACAATTACAAACAAACGCTGAATTCGGAGAGTGACCTAAGAATTGAAAGCGCGATTAACGCTGCCCGACACTGTTCGACGCCTGTCCTTAACCAACGAAGCTTCAATTACCCTTTCTCCCACCACAACGGCTAACCCATACCCATAACCACATGCTGTAACACAACAACACAACACAACGCCCAACACACTCTTCTTCCAATATTTTTTTTCTCACTTTTTTTTTCTTCTTTTCTTCCAAAATAAAAATTAAAATACCAGTGCTACCTAGTGTGTGTGTTTTTGTTTTGTGTTTCTGCTTGTGTATATGTCTGTGATGGTGTGTGGAGACTACACTATTGATGACTCTACACTACACAACACAACACAAAATCCAACCAACAGGGTTATAATTTCCTCAACATAAATTCAACGGAGTTGTAGTTGCTATTGTTATTATTACTTGTATTATATTTATTGTTGTTCTTGTCCTCCTCTTCTCGCTCCCAAATCCCAATTCTCAACCCCACGCCTCATTCAAAGCTCAAAACCCAGAGAATTAATTCAACCAATAGTTACAACTGGCAACTTATACCCGTGTTCTTTTGTTTTTCTTTCTCTTTTTTCTTATTTTTACATGCTTGCTTCTTTCTTCGTCTTGTTCTTTTCAATATCAAACAACCCAAACCCATCCGGTTTTCTGATATGGATTTTGGGCCACAATTGAAGCTCGGGTCAGGTGCAGAACAATGGCGGGTTTGTTCTCATTAGGCGGAGGGAGAGGGAGTAACAACAACCAGCAAGACAACACTACCAACAACGAGATTCCTGCAGCCGAGACCCTATTCTGGTACAGCAAAACCGACGACGTTTCATCCTACCGAGGGTTCGAGCTATGGAACCAGCAGCAGGAGCAGCATGTGATGCAACCGCATGCGCGCCCTCTCCTGCAGCGAGATCTTTACTCCTCCGGTGTGGGACCCAGCCGAGGCGTCTCCGATGATCACTCCTCGTCTAGATCAGCCTTTGTTGCGATGCGCGCGGCGGAGGGTGGAATAAGCTGCCAGGACTGCGGGAACCAAGCCAAGAAAGATTGTCCACACATGCGGTGCAGAACGTGCTGCAAGAGCCGCGGCTACGAGTGCCAAACCCATGTCAAAAGCACTTGGGTTCCCGCTTCCAAACGTCGTGAGCGTCAGCAACAGCTCGCTGCCTTGCAAGAGCAACAGCAACAACAGAGAGACCTTTCCAAACGGCCAAGGGACCCAACCGCTTGCACTCGTTTACCCTCGTCAGGTACATCACATACTCACTCCCTCACCCACCAACTAATTCACTCCCAGTGCTTCTTGTTTTGTCTTTGTTTGTTCACAGTGATGCACACAGAAGGACTCGCAGTTTCTGTGATTGAGTGATGAATGAGAGTGGGGAAATAAAGGAAAGGAGAAGAAAAGAAGAGAATCTTTCGCCAGGGAAATTCTCTGAAAAGATATCGAGGGACTGGTGAGAAAGTTTTGGAAGTATACCTGCAAACAATGGAACCGTATCGATTGCGTGTGAACCAAAATCCACCATTTTCATATATCAGCTTTTCTTCTTTCTCCCTTTTTTTTAATTTTTTTTTTTCCTTAGCCCTTTCCCTTTCCCAAAACACTGTTATGTATTAGCCCTGACGAATGAATGGATTGACAGCAAGAAACTGTTTTTCCTCCTCTTTCTTAGCACATTCTCTCTCTCACTTCCACGCACATCCAGTCGCCTCCTTCACTTTCTTTCTTTGTTGATTATTAGGTTCTAGTTTTTCAGTAAAAAGACCCTTCTTTTTTCTTTTTTTGTTCGAGTCTGTTGCTTTTCTTTCAAACCATGGATCGTGTAGCTACATGCCTAATGTTGTTTCTTATTTTTTTTTGTGTATGTGTTGGAAAATAAAAAAGAAGGGTTAGAAGAAGGGCATTTTCCATCTGTGGTGAGTTCTCCCGCTGAGTTCAGGTGCGTGAGGGTTAGCTGCGTGGAGGATGCTGATGACAGGTATGCATATCAAACGGCTGTGAACATTGGGGGACATGTGTTCAAAGGAATCCTTTATGACTATGGTCCTGAGAATAGCAATAATAATAACAGTAATAATAGTAATAATTACATGGCCGGGGAGACCTCTGCTGGTGTTGGTGTTGCTGGGGCTCATCAGCCCTTGAACCTCACTGGTTCTGGCGTTGTCACTTCTTCTGGGGCACTTGTTGATCCTTCCTCCTTGTATTCCGCTCCGGTCAACACTTTCATGGGTGGCAGTGGTACGCAATTCTTCCCTCACACAAGATCTTGAAAAAGGAAAAACAATATGGGGATTATGCGGATTCTATTCCACATACTTCTCTTTCACCAACTTTGTGTTTCTATCATTTGATGTTATTGTTCTTCAGAACGAGGCCTAGAGGTAAATTTGACACTCATATTGATGTGAGAGAGAAAGAAAAAAAAGAAAAGACAGGAGAGAACAAGAGAAAATATATATATGGATGTTTTTTTTTTGTGCAAATTATCAATGGTTAGTTCAAAAATAGATCATTCTTCTTCTCCTTGTTGCAAACCAGCTAAAGTTATTTGTTTCGTAGCTTTGTACGATATAAGGACACATCTGGTTCTAATGTTGTAGTTTGGTGTAGAGTGTCTTCTTTTGTTTGATCAGTTGCAATATTATAGTATTTTATTATTTATTATTTTTTCGAGCCCCTCTTTCGTGTTGAATTATATCACTTTGTTTTCAGTTGGTTTTGAACTTGGAAACTGCTTCTTCTTATTTTTCCCTGTTTATCCGTCTGCTATCTGGTTAATTGAACTGGAAAGACAGTTTTGATCTTTATTTGGATTGAACGACTAACCTCGAAGAAAACTTGTTTAGTTCCTTCATATTTTGGATGGGGCTGGTCCAACCATGCACGAGCATATTCAAGTTTTAAAGGTGAAAGATCTCTCTCTCTTTCCCTCTTCCCATGTGATGATACTGTAATTCCATTGTCTAACTTTGCATAGACGTGACGTTGAATTTAAAATGGGAAATATTACTTATCAATGTGCTCATATTTAATGCACATGCAGGAAAACTATACGTATATAGGGGAACACTGCATTTTATGTGTAAGGAATACAGCATATGGCATAACATACTAGAGTATATTGTTGTTAAAGGAAAACTAAAACAAGTAAAACAAATATAAAGGCTACGATTTCTGAACTTTCCTTAACCTTCTCTTCTGATCAATGCAGCAGCATGCTCTCACCTCCTCATGAATGGTCACCCAGTTGTTTGATCAGTTTCCATAAACTGATTTGGTTATACTATCAATGAAATACACATGCTTTCATATATGTATCTCACGATACATTTTCTACTGACCCAATTACATAATGTATACATAACTGGCCCCAAAGTCAATCCTTATGAGAAATATTGTGAACCATACATTGTCCTTTATCTGTGAATACTTCATTTAGAGCAATTATTATGCTACAATAAATTTTTATAACCATCAGATAAAAACTGAAGAGAGAGAGACTATGTACTTTAGTAAGTTATGTAACAAAGGAAAAAAAATAATAATGTTGCAGAAATGTTTTTAAAAATATTCTTAATACAACGTTTTTTACAAGAATCTTGCAGATTTTAGTGATTGAGGGATTGACTTGCGGTAATTAATATAATAGAAAAATGACCGCCAAAATGATTTTTTTCATACACTGAGGGAGCAATCATTTATTTTTTCTATTTTTATTTTATGTAAGGATAGTATGTATTAACTCTTTAGGACTTGTCTCTTCCCATTTCTGATGAAGGGTGATGGCATGGATACCAGTTAGAAGCCCAGCTGGCACTAATAATTGTGTATACTTCTTAATTTGCCCAGTTGATCTATTAGAAGTTTCTGTTATGATTTGACTAGTTATCTATATCATATATGACTTCCATTTCCTAGATTTGACAGTTCATGCTGCATTTTGGTGGTTTTAGGTCTTCCAAAGTTTAAAAATCGAAAAGCAATTCTATATATATATATATATATATATATATATATATATATATATATATATATATATATATATGATTTTTTATTTTTATATATATTTTTATATATATATATTTAGAATAAAAAAAAATATTTATTTCAAAAAAAAATTTTTTTTAT
>Ga0099822_1002442_pt1 | contig 23147 bp, 15 predicted proteins | sample CowpeawhiteBW_FD_76839 | JGI IMG/M metagenome (GOLD analysis project Ga0099822, IMG submission 76839) | Root nodule microbial communities of legume samples collected from California USA - Cow pea white BW | ecosystem: Host-associated > Plants > Roots > Nodule | place: USA: California | collected... | reverse complement strand
GGAAATATACTATATGAAAGAAAAAAGAAAAAAACAAGGGACTCACCCTTGAGGGGAGATTGTTGGGAATAGTCCAAGTGTGAGTCAAAAAGTCCCACATTGGATAGAAAAGACAAAGTTAAACACTATATAAGAATAAAGACCCATAACAACATTGCCTTAAGGTTTTGTTGTAAAAGTGGTGTCTAAGGTCTTATATGTGTAAGACTAATGTCATATAACCATATAGAACCACAATCTCCCAATGACCATGACAATGAATATATATAACCTATCAAGAACATATTGAGCTGAGCCACATCATCAAATTCATGGTTAGGACACTTTCTCAACAAGGATTTTCATCTTTCCCAAACTTCAAAAAATGGCTCATATGCTTCTTGTTAGAATATAGAACTTTCTTATTTGGCCACAAAATTTCTTAATGGTGGAAAAATTTTGGCTAAAAACTTTTTCTCCACATCTTCCCAATTGATCAAACTCTAGTTGGGATGAGACTATAACCAATTCTTTACTTTCCTTGTCAATGAGAAAGGAAATAATCTAAGGTATGTTGTTTCCTCATCTTCACCTGTTATTCCCATGGTATCACACATTTCAAAGAAAGTATATTATGGTTGTAGGGATCTTCATGCTCCATTCCTACAAACTAATTGGAGGTTATGAGTGAGAACAATGGAGGCTTTATTTCTATACTCTTGGATGGTTTGATTATGTTTGAGAACAACCTTGGTCCTTTGTTGTTGGACATATTCACCTAGTCATCTTCTTTGCTCATTGCATTATACCATTTGTTCCCCTTGACGAAAGTAAACTGAATTTAGAGAGGATATTTCTTCTCTTCTATATTGTTGTTTTAACTTTTCTTGTTGCTTCATTTTTCTGGTTTTGGTATTGTTTTGCCTAGCAATTCTCTCTACTTTAGGATCAAATAGAATTTTTTTCTTCCTGATTTCTTATAGGAATACAAGATCAACTAAAGACTAAGTGAGTACAACAAAGTAAAAATGAATCTAAAATTGTAATAAATTTAAACACAAATCCAAACTAATTGTAGTTACTGAGTTATCTTAGCACAAATCCACAACAACAACAACATAAAAAACTTGTTGGTATTCTAATACTGAACTAATTTTCTAATAAGTGCATTGGATTCAATTATAGCACAACAAGGTCATATCCAAATGGATTTTGTTGAATAAAATAGTATCTTGCAATCTATTTGAAATTGCAAAGAAAGTAGTGATGATGGTTGACAAATTTAAAATAGAGATTGCTAAGTGATTAAATTAAATGACATTGATAAAAGTGTTAGGATTGAACTTTGCTAATCTTCTACTATTGCAATATTATTGATTCATTTATGTCATGTTCATTACTTTAGTGTTCCTGAAAGTACTAAGGTATTTCTAAATCAATTCCTTGAATTTAAACCTAAGCCTTTCAACTCAATATGATTCATTGATCCCTAATTGAATGATTCCTTGCATTAAGAACATAACTTTATGTTAAGTTATAGCAATTAGATATATTCATAGCATCTAACCGTAGTACGAGATTTAATTGGATCTTAACTTAAATCACTTTCCACTCAATTCAAGTTTATGAAATAAGATAACTTTTTCAAGTCATCAAAACAATAAATACAAATCAAATCACTAACACTTGAAGTAAACACTTAACATATATGGAATAAATAGTAGTACAAAGAATCATGAAAGTTACATTCAATCCCAACAAGAAAGAGTCTAGTTACTCGTGATGATGAATTCAGATACAAAAATTTGGAGTTGTTATCCCTCTCTTATATCTCCATAATTCAATTCCAAAAGTTTCTAGAGAAAAGTTAGAAACAAACATGTCAAATAATAAAGCGTGGCTCTATTTTTTTATGAAAAATAAGACATAACTTCAACTCCAATAGTGATGGTTAGCTTTAAGGGTTTCCTTCCTATGAGGGTTTGTTCATAGCTTAAGCCTTTAGTCTAGTGGTCAACAATGGAGCTTTCCATCATGGGAGGGTTTTCTTTGAAATTTAGCTACTCATTCTGGTGCTTGAGGTTTCTTTGTAGTGAAGGTTTCTTCTTTGTGGCTTAGTGTTAGTATCGTTGCTTAGTTACAAAGGCTATATTTGAATCTTTGCTAAACCGCCTTTTGGTGCTCATATTAGGTTTGGGGATCAACGACAATATTCTTTTAATTCATTGAAATCTCCTACAAAATCACCACAAACATATTTTTTTTCTATTTCTCAATACCTCATTTTAAATTTCTAAGTAAGAAGGATCTGATTTGCTTAAGAATTTATCAAAATCATTCATTTAAGTGTCATAAGCATATACTAAAAATAGGTAAATTAGACCCTTATCATTTTTGCGCATGACTTACAGAGAAGATTGCCTTTAAATGACATACTTTACAAGACTCTTACGAGACTATGTTTTTTGCAGTTTTGAGAGAAGTCTCAAATTTGCATGACCATATTTCATGTGCCTAAGCAAACGATCTTCTTTGATTATCATGAGACAAGATACCTTTTAAATTTATAACTTGTCCATATCAATTTTATAAAATACAAGTTGGTATCATCCTTGTTTTAATTATACATTGGTCTTTATTAAAAGCAACATCACAACCATTATCACTCAATTGACTTAAGATCAATACATTATGTTTCAAACCATCAACTAAAAGAACAATATTAATAAATAACGAAGGTTTCAAACTTACTTAACTGCTTCCAATGATTATCCCATGTTGGTCTCCTTCAAATATTACCTTTCATCATCCTTTATTCATTTAAAGGTCTTGGAACATAAACCTTTCTCTTGTTACGTGCCATGAGAAACCATTTTCAGGTCCTATGACAAAGGTCTTCTTTGTAAGATTAAGAATGTTTGCAATAAGAATTATATCTATTTTAGGAACTCATACCTATTTGGGTCATTTAGGGTTAATTTTTCTATAAGATTCCTTTCTCATAGGTTTAATTTTAATTTCATCCTTTCTCTTATATCCCATCCTTGATTTATCTTGAGATTTCCTAAAATTTCTTATCAACAGATCCAAGAATTTCCATTTATATTAGATTGTGATGAGATTTTTCTAAGAGTATAATTTTTTGAAATAAGATCGTTCATATTGTTTTTGTCCTTAGTTTACAAAGGCCTTTTTCCAAGGCTTTCTCAAGTAAGATGCAATTCTTTCTTAAACTTTTCAATTTCCATGTTTTGAGTGTTAAGATAATGTTTCAGATTCTTGTTCTCTTCATATAATATTTTGTTTTTAGACTCATCATTTGCATACTCACATGAAACTTCACCAAACGATACTTTTGTATCTTTAATCATTTCAAGTTTTTTGCACATATTCTTAAAAATCTTAATTAAAGCCTTATATGCAACAATACTTCTATCATTATTGGATATAACTTCAATGTATGTTAATCGAATAGAATGTAAGTAAGAAAAACCTACCTTTTTTCATCATACTCGTATGATATGGAGTTATTAGATACATCTATCATAAGACTAATATAGGTTTCCTTTTATTCAGATTCAAAATTTGAAGAATCTAACTATTCTCATATTTCCATAAGATTATTCTTATATAACATTTTTTTTCTCTCTTTGTTTGTTGTCTTGCTCTGGATATTTTGTTCTAAAGTATCCAAGTTTCTTCGTTAGACTTGAGCTTGTGGTTTTGTCATAGTTACAATGCATATTAAATTCCTTTTGAACCTCTTGGTTAAGAACAACTCCTCATCTTCCTTTGAATCAAGCTCATTTGATCCATCATCCCCCACTTCAAAAAGCTTTGTCGAGAATTTGAATCAAGCTCATTTGATCTAGCTCCTTATCTTGACCTTTTGACTAGACTTTGAAGCAAGAATTTCTCCTTTAGCTTTTTGGGTGTCTCCCTACAAAATTTGTTTATGGACAATGAGAATGCCCTTTAACTCTTCCACAGACATCTTTTCAAGATCCTTGGGCACTCTAAGAGAAATATCCTAAGCTCTCCATTTTGGTTGAAAGGTTCATAACACCTTGTCATTGATATCATAATTGCTAAGTGTGGTTTTGAGAGACCATAGATTATTCAAAAGAGTTTGAAGTTTAGCAATTATAAATTGTATTGATGCATTATGTTCCATAGTAAACATCTCATATTGATGCCTTAATAAGGTAAGATTGTTGTGTCTAACCTCCTTCAAACCTTCATGAGCCAAAGCAAGGGTTTTCCATATCCCTTTGGAAAATGAGATGACATGAACCTTGGAAACCTTCTTTTCTGACACGGCACATGACATTATCTTCCATAGTAAACATCTCATATTGATGCCTTAATTAGGTAAGATTGTTGTGTCTGACCTCCTTTAAACCTTCATGAGCCATAACAAGGGTTTCCCACATCCCTTTGGAAAATGAAATGACCTGAACCTTGGAAACCTTCTCTTTTGAAATGGCACATAACAAATTGTTTAACTTTGACATTTAATTGATATTAATATCTTTGTTTCTCATTCAATATACTTCATAACAATATCTTTCCTCTATCATCCAACAAGAAAGAAATCCAATTTAATAATATCCAGCAAGTCTATGTTAACATCCTCAAGATATTCAATCATCTTGAGTTTCCACAAATTATATTTTTCTGCCTTAAAAACTAGTGGATGATTAACTACTTGAGCATGTCCTTTCACAGAGTTTGTTGGATTAAACCTGTTTTTCTTGTAAGGATTTCCCCTAGAGACAGATTGTGATACCACTTGATAGAATAGTGGGCTTTAGAAGAGGGGATGAATGAAGCCTTAGACTTTTTTTTTTGCACAACACTAAACTAGATCATTTAATACCAAACATATCAAACATACAAAAGATTTTATAATGGTTCATCCCAAACCTTGAGCTATGTCTAGTTCTCCCTTAAACACTTTGCTTAAAAGGTTTCTCTAAACAAAAAAAATCATTCCATATTCATAATTAATAAGATCATTAATCATTAAAGCTCTTCAATTCAAGATATGCTATTCGTTTGTGAAATCATTTAATTATATTTGATTATTTGAAAAGTTGTTTATCATTACAACTTAATTAAAGTTTATTAGAATTGAATTTAATGTTTCAAACATCGTTCGATAGATTGTTAAACAAGGTCTTATTGGTTGTCTAATCTAAAAGACATAAAACATACTTAACTAAGAGTCTTTTAGCTGGATGAACACACATTCTATAAAGATTATATGTAATATTAATTCACATCACTTATAGTGTTTGTTATCATCAAAGTTTTTAGGTGCTCTTATATGACTTATATTGTTTGATGGGATGTATTAGATTGTTCTTAAGAATGTTGGATCATCTAATCTTAACACTTGAAATAATAAAACATGTATCTTCTCCCTTTTTTATCATGATAAACAAAAGATAGGATTGGTCCATCATGGTTGTGGTGACCGAGAAGGTGTTGTTGCTAGTTAAGATGAAGATAGTTGGTTCTTTAGTGGGTTAGGGAGATAGGTAAAAGATTGGTCCCTTTATTTAATATCTAGCAATTGAGTTATCTTTTCATTCTTCTTGGATGGCTTCTTAAATTGTGAATTGAACTAAGTATAACATATTTGCATGGGCAACATCTATTAGGACAACTGATAAGCATTGTGCCTTGTGATTTAGATGAAGAAGGGCCTGGTAATTGCAATTCTCACAGAACTTGAGCTAAAGTGTTTGCTTCAACTTTAACTTTGGCTTATGTAAGGGCCTATCTCAACTTTTAGCTTCTGCATAAGCTTTCTCTATTCGTAAAATTTTGGCTTCTCAACATCTTTCCTCAATTTGACTTTAACTTTGATGGGTCTATTGAGGGGAGAATTCATTAGGGAGAAATAACACCAAGGAGACCTAAGCCCAACCACATAAGGATTTGACACCACCCCCAACCCAAAACCTTAAGACAATGAGTTTATGGGTCTTCCTTCTTATAAGGTGCTTAATTTTCTCATCTCTACCCAATGTAGGACTTAGACTCACACTTGCATTCTAACAATCTCTTTGATATGATCCTATCCAGGAAAGAATACGACCATTTCTGAATTTGAATCCTCTTGAGGGATGACATAAATAAATTAGAGAAGAACGTAGAATAAGACAGGGATGAAGAACGCCACAATCTAGCAGATTGATAAGTCAAGTGAAGATTCGTCACAAAGATTTTAATCTTTGATAAGAATCAGAGTTCTAATCCAAGAACTAAGAGAATCCTCTCTCAAATAATGCAAATGCATATAATATGACTCAAAAGTGTCTATATCAGTTTTTGGTACCTCTATATATAGCCACATAAGTTTAAGAAAACTTGGGAACCCTATAAGAAGGCCTGAGCCCAAAAACATAAAAACATAAACTAATTTATAAAAGAAAGCACAAAGCCCAAAAACATAGAAAGATAACTAATTTCTAAAAGAAAACCCAAAGTCCAAAAACATAAACTAATTTTCCTAAAACTTATCCTTCAAATGTGATCCAAGCCATGATCTTCTAGTTGCTTATAGCATTAGAAGCCTTGAATAGATTTGATCTTCGAATCTCTTACGCCTTGTCCTTGTCATAGGTCCTTTGAATTGCAAAGGTTCATCGGGAGTTGTCGATCCCCACGGTGGGCGCCAAATGTTCCAATTCCAACCCAAGTTCGCCCAAGTTCGTCCGGCAGCCATCGTTAGGAACAACCACCACGTTCCTGAGGTATTGTCCATTTTGGAGCATTTTAACTCCGTCACGGTTTTGTCCTTAAAAGGCACCTCGGAGGGTGGAAGGAGGTAGGAGTATTTAAACTTCGCTTGACCTCGACTTCTAAGCGATGTGGGACTTATTGGGTGTATCAGAACAAATATTAAAATGAATGTAAATAATGAAAGGTGTTCTGTGGTTATAGAAATACAATATATCATTTGAATGAAATCAAATAAAAAAAATATGAAATCGAGATCGTCATTAAACCAAAGGTAGTGATATGAGTAAACTTTATTATATTAACTTAGAACAAGTAATATATTTGAGAGACCACAAATAATATAAGTTATTAGGTTATCCAACAACTATAGATATTTTACAAATTTAAAACAAAAACAAAGACAAATATTAAAAGAAATGTGTTGAATGATGTGGTTATAGAAAGGACATATCATTTGAATGAAATCGATAAGAGTGAACTTTAATAATTTTGAATAGGTAACATAGTTGAGAGAAAAAAACAAACAATATAAGTTATTAGGTTATCCAATAACTATGTATATTTTAAAAATTTAAAACAAAGACACATTGTGAAGAAGAAATAGATAAGTATTGAAAAGGATATCAAGACTGAAATGAAGTCAAAATTTACATACTCATCTTGGTTTCCATACCTTATTCCAAAAGTTTAATATTACCCGTAGAAATATTCCAATCAACGTAAAATTTTTCATAAAAAAGGATTTATTTAGCATTCTTTCATTATTTGTCGTTAGAACATGACTAAAAATAATGTTTTGATATCATAAATTGTTATATTAGAATAATATTTACAAAGACATATAAATGTTTTTTAAATGTAAAGATGAAAAAGGTAAAATTTATGTAAATATATGATTTAAATAAACAATTAAATTATTATCATTATTATAATAATAAGTTAATTTGAAAAGCTATATTTAATATTTTATTGGCATTTTTATTTTTACAATAAAATAAAGTCTTAAATACCTTTTTAGTCATCATTTTCGTAGTGTTTGTTGCGGATGGTCCTCATTTTGACAGAATGTTTAAAATGGTCCTCATTTTCGCAATTCGTATTTTATTTAGTCATTTTCTGTAATGTCGTTTAAATCATTAACAGAGCATTGTACAGGTGGCACGATTTGTATTAGGGTGTGTTACGTGGCACCTGTACAATGCTATGTTAATAATTTAAACAACGTCACAGAAAATTACCAAATAAAACACGAATTGCGAAAATGAGGACCATTTTAAACATTCTGTCAAAATGAGGACCATCTGCAACAAACACTACGAAAATGAGGACCAAAAAGGTATTGAAGCCTAAAATAAAATACTAATATGTCCGTAAAACACCTTTTATATTATTTATATCTATCTAATGTTTAAACATATTTTTGTCCCACTAAAATTTAAACAAGATTTTATGTTATTTTTAACTATAATAATAAATAGAGAATTTTCTTCTTAATATGATATTAACTATATAAGTAATTATAAACACTTTTAATGATAAAATTCATATATTATTCATATAAGTTTTTCATCCATCATTATTATTAGTCTAGATTAAAAATTTTATTTAAATTTTACAAAAATCGAAATAATTATGTATTATTAACCTACACATCCGTAAGTAATATATAAAGGTTGGTCCGAATTATAATTGTTTGTATACTGTGAATATAGAAATTATTTATTGTGTTATTTTTTAAATATTTATTAACACAAACTTCTTACATCACATAATATACCATCACTACAATGGAACTTGTAACTAAATTCATACCTCCCTACATGTCGTGCATCCTAATCTTCGGCTAAGGATTGAAACTTCACTTGAAGTCTCTTGAGAATGTAAGTGTGAGTCTAGAATTACTTTAGATAGTGTTCCGGTACATTCAATAAGTCCCACATCGCTTAGAACTCGAGGTCAAACGAAGTTTAAATACTCTTACCTCCTTCCACCCTCCGAGGCACCTTTTAAAGATAAAATCGTGACGGAGCTAAAATGCTCCAAAGCAGACAATACCTAGACAATACCTCAGGCCTTCAACTTCCCTTGCCCTCGATTGAGGGGCTTGTTCCGGTACACGTGGCTGCCGAACGAACTTGGGTCGGAATCGGATAATTGGCGCCTACCGTGGGGACCAACGACACCCCTTCAACTTTCCTTGCCTTTGATTGGGGGGCTTGTTCCGATACACCCAATAAGTCCCACATCGCTCTTTCCACCCTTTGAGGCGCCTTTTAAGGACAAAACCATGATTGAGCTAAAATGCTCCAAAGCGGACAATACCTCAGGAAGGTGGTGGTTGTCCCTAACGATGGCTGCCGGACGAACTTGGGTCGGAATCAGAACATGCGGCGCCCACCGTGGGGACCGATAACTCCCCTTCAACTTCCCTTTCCCTCGACTGGGGGGCTTGTTCCGGTACATGCAATAAGTCTCACATCGCTTAGAAGTGGAGGTCAAGCGAAGTTTAAATACTCTTACCTCCTTCCACCCTCCGAGGTCGTTCTTTTTTCTCTGACAGATGGTCAGAACTTCATCTGGGTTCGAATCCTACTGATAGGTCTACTAGAGATCAGAAATCGTTGAAAAAAGAACAAAAGAAACATCTTGCTTTTTCCAAGCGATCGGAAAAGAAAGAAATAGTGAATTTATTCAAGATAATTATGTACTTACAAAATACCATCTCAATTCATCCTATTTCATCCTATCGAGGATGTGATATGGTTCCAAAGGGTGAACTGGACAATTCCAATAAGATTTCATTCTTGAACAAAAATCCGATAGACTTTTTGGAGGGAGGGTCCCATTGGCGTGCAAACTTGGGTCGGAATCGGAACATATGGCGCCCACCGTGGGGACCGACAACTCCCCTTCAACTTCCCTTGCCCTCGACTAGAGGGCTTGTTCCGGTACACCCAATAAGTCCCACATTGCTTAGAAGTCGAGGTTAAGCGAAGTTTAAATACTCCTACCTCGTTCCACCCTCCGAGGCACCTTTTAAGGAGAAAATCGTGACGGAGCTAAAATGCTCCAAAGCGGACAATACCTCGGGCCTTCAACTTCCCTTGCCCTCGACTGAGGGGCTTGTTCCGGTACACCCAATAAGTCCCATATCGCTTAGAAGTCGAGGTCAAGCGAAATTTAAATATTCCTACCTCCTTCCACCCTTTGAGGCACCTTTTAAGGACAAAACCGTGACGGAGCTAAAATGCTCCAAAGCAGACAATACCTTGGGAACGTGGTGGTTGTTCCTAACGATGGTTGCCGGACGAGCTTGGGTCGGAATCGGAACATTTGTTTCGGTACACCCTATAAGTCCCACATAGCTTAGAAGTGGAGGTCAAGCGAAGTTTAAATACTCCTACCTCCTTCCACCCTCCGAGGCACCTTTTAAAGACCAAATCGTGACGGAGCTAAAATGCTCTAAAGCGGACAATACCTCGGGCCTTCAACTTCCCTTTCCCTCGACTGAGGGCCTTGTTCCGGTACACCCAATAAGTCCCACATAGCTTAGAAGTCGAGGTCAAGCGAAGTTTAAATACTCCTACCTCCTTCCACCCTCTGAGGCGCCTTTTAAGGACAAAATAGTGATCGAGATAAAATGCTCCAAAGCGGACAATACCTCAAGAACGTGGTGGTTGTTCCTAACGATGGTTGTCGAACGAACTTGGGTCGGAATTGGAACAATTGGTTGTCGGACGAACTTGGGTTGGAATCGGAACATTTGGCGCCAACCGTGGGGACCGACAACTCCCCTTCAACTTCCCTTGCCCTCAACTTGGGGGCTTGTTCCGGTACACCCAATAAGTGGAGGTCAAGCAAAATTTAAATACTCCTACCTCCTTCCACCCTCCGAGGCGCCTTTTAAGGACAAAACCGTGACGGAGCTAAAATGCTCCAAAGCGAACAATACCTTGGGCCTTCAACTTCCCTTGCCCTTGACTGAGGGGCTTGTTCCGGTACACCCAATAAGTCCCACATCGCTTAGAAGTCGAGGTCAAGCGAAGTTTAAATACTCTTACCTCCTTCCACCCTCTGAGGCACCTTTTAAAGACACAACCGTGACGGAGCTAAAATGCTCCAAAGTGGACAATACCTCGGGAACGTGGTGGTTGTTCCTAACGAGGGTTGCCGGACGAACTTGGGTCAGAATCGGAACATTTGGCGCCCACCGTGGGGACGGACAACTCCCCTTCAACTTCCCTTGCCCTCGACTGGGGGGCTTGTTCCAGTACACAAATTAAGACCCACATCGCTTAGAAGTCGAGGTCAAGCGAAGTTTAAATACTCCTACCTCCTTCCACCCTCCGAGACGCCTTTTAATGATAAAACCGTGACGGAGCTAAAATGCTCCAAAGCGGACAATACCTCCGGAACGTAGTGATTATTCCTAACGATGGATATCGAACGAACTTGGGTCGGAATCGGAACATTGGCGCCCACTGTGGGGACCGACAACTCCCCGCCTTCGATTGTGGGGCTTGTTCCGGTACACCCAATAAGTCCCACATCGCTTAAAAGTCGAGGTCAAGGGAAGTTTAAATACTTCTACCTCCTTCCACCCTCTGAGGCGCCTTTTAAGGACAAAACCGTGACGGAGCTAAAATGTTCCAAAGCGAACAATACGTTTCTAACGATTGCTGCCGGATGAACTTGAATCGAAATCGGAACATTGGCTCCCACCATGGGAACCAACAACTCCCCTTCAACTTCCCTTGCCCACCATTATCAGGAGGATACATTGGGATCTGATCGTTTTGAACAACCACCACGTTCCCGAGGTATTGTCCGCTTTGGAGCATTTTAGCTTCGTCACGGTTTTGTCCTTAAAAGGCGCCTCTGAGGGTGGAAGGAGGTAAGAGTATTTAAACTTCGCTTGACGTCGACTTCTAAGCGATGTAGGACTTATTGAGTGTACCGGAACAATATTTTTATTTATTTTTTCATATGAATATTTAAATTTTAATCAATTTAAAATGTCCAATAAAAATGTTCGTTTTATTTCAATGGTTCATCTCATTTTATATTCACAAAGTTTATTTAGATCTTTTCGATATTTTTCTTCTATTCACAAAATTGATTACAATTTCATTTCTTTTTGTGATTTTCTATAATGTATTACATTTCAAGAAACTTAACTCTCAAATCCATAAAATAAAATCATTTTTAGACTACATATTTAATCATCATTTTTATAATGATTTTAACTTTGATCTAATTGATCGAATTTGATATTTATTTAATTATATTTGATAAAAAAACTATAGGAAAATATTTATAGGTTGAATATTCGGGATAATGATAAAATTTTAGTTAACAGATGATGCAGAAAAGTGAAACCCATATGGCATTCGAAATCTATATGTACAAAGAAAGAATCGAAAATGCGTGGGCAAAAGGCTCCTAGTAGTTCCTGTGGCTTTGATTGACCAAAAAACAAGCTCACTACTCTATATATAAACCTTCCTCAGCTCCCTTCTTTCCCATTCATTTTCTTCCATTTCATTTGATCGCTCCATTCTTTGAATTCTCATTCCTTCCGCAATTCTCACTCCAACTTTTCAATAGCAACTCTTCCACCCAATTATCCTTTCACTCCATTCCCAAACTAACCTTCAGTTTCATTGCTCCAACACTCTCAATCACCACCACCACCCTCATCTTTGCAAGGTCTATAAATCAAACTAGATTTTCGTTCGTTTTCTTTAATTCTTTCATCTCTTCATACTGGTTTCCCGAAAGAGGCATTTTTCAATTGCAGCGTGTCAAAAATTCAAACCCCATGGAACGCGAACAATGCCGCGCGTGGAAACCCTAATTGCGCCCCCGACCAACCATGACCAACGGCGGAGAAAGAGCCGCGCCGGACGACTACGGCCGAGCCGCAGCACGTCTCGCGGTGGCGCAGCTCTGCAACGCCGCTGGGTTCCACGGCGCCACTGCCTCTGCGCTGGACGCCTTCGTCGACGTCGCAATCCGCTACCTCCTCGACGTAGGCAGAACCGCGGAGTCCCATGCGAACCACTCCGGCCGATCGCAGTGCACCGTCTTCGACGCGATTCGCGGCTTCGAGGACCTGGGAGCGCCGCGAGCCTTCTCCTGCCCCGGCGGAGTAAGAGATATCGTGAGTTTCGTGGAATCGGCGGACGAGGTTCCGTTCGCTCAACCGATTCCTCGGTTTCCGGTCGTTCAGGAACGACGTCGCATTCCGAGTTTTGATCAGATGGGGGAGACTCCACCGTCGAAGCATATTCCCGCGTGGTTACCGGCTTTGCCAGATCCGCATACGTATATTCACACTCCGGTGTGGAATGAGAGGGTTTCTGATCCTCGTGAAGATAAAATTGAACAAGCTAGGCAGCGTAGGAAGGCTGAGAGGTCGTTGTTGAGTTTGCAGAAACGTTTGTTGTTGCGTAATGGTTCAGTGGAAGCTAAAGCAAGAACATCCGCTTCACCAGATAGTACTGTTTTGGAAACTCAAGGCGTTGGTGATGACCATAAGGATGTTGATAAAGATGTTGCTCCGGTTGTTAAGGTTTCAGTTTTGGATGAGGGTAATGTTGGTGACAGGAACCGTGTTTCGGTGTTGGAGGCGTTTGCTCCGGCAATTGAGATGCTTGGGAGTGGAGGGTTGGGTGGTGATGAAGATGATGGGTTGGGAGAGAGAGAAAGAAGTGAGCTTCCTGTTGTGAGACCTACTGTGCATTTTAAGTTTAGGACTGGGAAAAAGTTCATTGGGGAGTCGTTGGATATGAGAATTCGGAATAAGGATGCGTCACGGACGGTGGCATTGGTTGGGAGAGAAGATGAGAGGGATGATAAGAAAAGGAGGGCTGAGTATATTCTCAAACAGTCTATGGAGAACCCGCAGGAACTCACTCTGTTGTAGATTGATTAGTGCATTTATGGACTTGGGCGTTGTTGATTTGCGTTAAAGAGGGCTGAGGGTGGATTGGAAATTAAGGGCTTTCGATGCTTTGTGAGGACTTTGTAGAATCATTCTTAACATGTTTTTAGAGCAGTTCAATTTGTTTCTTTTCTTGATAGTGTAGCTGTAATTTGTTAATGGATTTTTTAACAAAAAGCTCTTCTGTCCGCTTCTCATATTGTACTTTACTCACCAAATTCAATTGAATCAATACACTGAATTTTCTATGCAGTGATAGTATTGTAATGATGTAAAAATAGCTATTTTTTTAGGCACCACTCAGTTGATATAATCATGGTAATAAAGATTGCGAGTTTAGTAGTACACTTAGGTGATTTTACAATCCCAGAACCTTGGTTTGAGTGATCTCACAAGCAAACTCAATTTGGTAAACTCGTAGAAGGATCTCATTGACTCGGACAAACGCATGAGTTCAGGTTCGTGTGCTGAATGTAGGTCCGAGTGGGGGGAGTTCAGTTGCATATTCTTACAATAAAAACACCTACCTTGTTGTTTTGGGTCCCAAAAATAGAAGAAAGATTAGAGATCTTGAATTGCAGCTTCTGTCTGTTATTCCTCTAATTGCAGTTACGAAGCATCGGTACTCTTCCAAATTTATCTTCCACATGGCAACATTGTTATTTATCGTCTGGTTTCTCTTCACAACAGCTGGTGTTCTTTGTGATTGTGGGTACTGTCCAATCTTTTTTATTTCTGTTTGTGGTTTCAAAGTTTTCCTCTTCTGTTGAAGTAGAAGACTCAATTTCAAGTTCACTGGACATAATTTCTCCTCTTTGCTATACATAGTGACAAATTTATTCTCTTGAGTTGAAGGTCAACAACTCCCTTCCATTTTGATCGTAGATTTCTTAACATCTTCTACTCTGTCTTTTTGCAACTTCAATATTTCCAGTTTTCTATTTTACATTTACATACTTCCTATTCTATCATATGATTCATATCTGTTCTACTTTTTACTACCCTAAATTTGCATACTTCATACGGGTGTCAAAGTCTATGTTTTTCACTGCCCCAATTTGTCGATACTATATATATACTGAAATTGAAATTTGTATTCACACTAATTCATATATTGTTTTATATTAATATTTCATTATATGTCTGCAAGTGGGACAGGATCATACTCAATTAATGACAAATCAGCTACCTCCTCAGGTGCCAAAACTAGAAGTAAAATTGTTGAGATTTATTATTTTCATTATTATAAAATTAAAATCTTGAATTATTATATTATTTCTAGGTGTCTTGATAAATTTTTATGTGAAGGAAATTCTTGTAAATTTACAAGTCCGAGTTTACAGAATAACTACAGACTCTTGAGTTTGACAATCATGGTTGTGACCTTTGCCTTTAGAGAATAGACTGTTTGTACCTGGTTTCTTTGATCTGTGGTGATTATATGGTTGGTAACGCATTCTTTACAAAGGAATACAAAGAAGGATGTCTTTTTATCCCTGAGTTTTTATTTTAAATTGCTAGATAAAAAATAAGGAATACTGTGGAAAATTTTCATGGTGTGGCTACTTCAAGTCTTCAATGATTACCTTTTTTCTAGAGAAAAATATAATATAAAATATTAGAATTGCAGTGGATATGTGTCTGGGAAAGCTATACTATGTGTGCCTGATGTTTTCCAGTTAATTGTTCTTCCTGTTTGTGGATTGGTGTTTGTTTAATTTGTTTCCTGAGTTGTCTTTTGTTTGTTCCCGAGAAAGGTAACATTTGTAAACATGAAATAAAGTTAGTAAGTTTTCCCCTTTGTCGTTTGGATGATTTCAGTATTTCATGACTCAGATTCTACATTTTCTAATGCTAATAATTACTATTTCTGTCATATCATTTCTCCTGATAATCTGCACTGTTTACATTGCTGCTGATATCTGCATCATGATAAGTTGCTACTATCATCTGTGTGTCTATGGCTCCATGCCTAGGAGAGTAATTACAGGCAAGGGCCACAATGACCAACTCGTGTATTATAGGATATATGCTTTAGATTTTGTTCTTATAACCTGCTGCATACAGAGTAATCTTTTAATGATGGCTCTATTGCTCTTGTTCTCACCATATAAGTTAAAGTTCTACTTGAGTTATGGGTACAGCCAACCACATTTTCTGAATTGGAATATCATAGCATAGTATGTATAATATAATATTATATGATGCTACAGAACAGCATTTTAATGTAACCTTTTCACATGATTCATAGTACTGGATTTTTTCTAAGTGATGCTTGTTTTAATTTCTTGTTTTTATGCCACATGTTACTTATTTGTTGAGCCATTCGCCAAAGGCACCTTATCTTGCAATGAATTTGCCATGTGTCTTCTGTAACACTAATTGTTTTTTGCTGGTATCTTTATACAAAGCATGGAAAAGACCAATGGGTCATTTGAGCTTTGTTAATCATGTTATGTATCAACTGGTCTATCTCAGGATAGATATGTAAAAGATTAAGGGGAATCAATATGTACACTGTACAGGGTAAGATAACTGCCCAATAGAATAAGTAGTGTAACTAGGGAGAGCAGGATGCTCGGATGAGGTACTTTCCGGCAACATTTCAACAACCACCATTATATTCTACAAAGGGTTTGGATCGTGCTGCACTGATCTACTTTTCCCCCTCAATTTTAATTCTTTTATTTTTTCCTACAACATTCTAAAAAATAAATGTCTTCCATCACCACATCAACCTGTAGAACAAATTCTTTCATCTTTTCTAACCATTTTGTTAGTATTGAGAAAATGGATGGGTCTAACTATTTCCCTCGTCTAAAGTTGAGTTATGGGTAAGTGGTTGGGCTACAAATCCCATCTTACTACTGTTGAATTGGTTCCTACAAAAAATTGAGAACAATAAAGATTGATGCTCAACTCCATAGTGTTATTAAATGCACTATTCACGCTTCACCCAAACCTATTTTTTGTCCCATGAGGTGTTGCATCAATTTGTAGTGACGCCTGTGCCTTTCATACCAATGACACACAACATCTGAACGTTGTGCTAATATCTCTTAACCCTTTTTTGCTCTACGACGTTTCGAGGGTCCAATGTCTCCTTATCTTGGGGGCAGCTTCATGTTGTTTTACATGATTCTAATGAGTTCCTTCCACCATTTGCTAATGTGAAGAAGGAACTCGAGAACCACAATACATTCTTTATGACCTTGGGCTTGTATGGCTTGCCACAAGAGTATGCTGCTACCTGTGATCAGATTTTGAGATCACCAACAAATCCTACCAATTTCCACATAATCTGTGCTCCTTCGTATTCCACAAAAACTAAACACGGGGACACATTTCGTCTATAGGTGAAAACACTGCATTTGCATCAGTGATAATTCTGGATGCTCTTACAGAGGTAATTCTAAAAATCGTCCAAAATGCTAACATTGCAACCGCATTGAACATACATTTGATAGGCATTGGAAGCTACATGGGGAACCCCCTTGTCTGCACAATATTGCTTAGGCACTCCTGTTGAGTCAGCTGTTGTTCTTACATTACCTTCTGCTCTATCTCTAATAAATAACATTTGAAGACTTTATGAAATGGTGTGCAACACGTTAATATACTAGTAACACTACATCGGTGGCAAATACAGGTAATTCATATAGTTATCGCTCTCGATCTCCTTCCCTTGATCTTGTGTCATTGACTTTCTTGCAATTGATCACATATATGTTCCCTTGATCCTTGTGTCATTGACTTTATTGCAATTGATTACATATATGGTAATCATTCTCTTTTCTCCTCATTTATTGCTATTACCAATTTACCTTTCATAACTATTATCAATGGTTCATAGACACAATTGTGGTATCGGTACTACTCAACCCCTCATTCTTTCCTGTTGACTACATTCTTTATATCTCTAATTTTCATTTTAATTTACTATTCATTACTTGATTGACCCAATACCTTCACTTAAAATAATGTCACTTTACAGGATCATATATTGAGTCAAACGATTGGTGTTGGGTGTGAGTTACATAACATTTTCCTTCACTTAAAATAATGTTACTTTACAGGATTATATATTGAGTCAAAAGATTGGTGTCGGGTGTGAGTTACATAACATTTTCGATCTCTCTTCATCACCATCGATATGTGCATTGATGATTCCTCTAGTGATGATTCATGCACAATTAGGACATGCCAGGTTGCAAAATTGCAAAAAGATGTTGTCAGGTAGGAAGCATTTATCTATTTTGAATTAAGTCATGTTAATTTACTTGAAATATTAATTTTTGGTTTTGAGATTTAATTTGGGTTATTGAGAAATTCTCCAATTGCATGAAAGAAAACACATTTGTCTATTATGTACCATTGAGTGATGATAAATTTATTTGTTTCTAAATAGATCAGATGTGATAAATTTATATCAGAGTATGATAAAGAGTAAAAGAATTAATTCTTCTTTTTAAGAGGAAGGCTTGAGATGAAGATGAAAAAAATGCATCTATGTCAATTAAACTTGAAAAATTTCTTGAGAATCCAAGACTTGGAGAAATGAAAAATAACTCTCTAAAGTTCATATAGTTACATATAATAAATTTGAAAATTTGTTAGAATGTGATCCGAGGAAGTGTCTTCAATTTTGATAATATCCATCAAATAAAATTGATGAGGTACCAAAGACTTATCCAAAATGGAGTCCATATCAAATGCATCTAGAAAATTATTCATGGTTTAATATCTCTCTTAATTTGAAAATCTAGGACTTGAATTGATGTCTTTTCATAGAATCCTCCTAATTGCATTCATTTATTCGAAAGATTTCACTTCGATTGGAATTTGGTTATTCATCATATACGAGGATTCTGGCTAAGCATCCATGGCTGAATGGTTAAAGTGTCCAACTCATAATCAGGAATTCGTAGGTTCAATTCTTACTGGATGCATGCCAATGGGAACCTCCCTCCAAAAAGTCTATTGAATTTTTGTTCAAGAATGAAATCTTATTGGAATTGTCCAATTCACCCTTTGGAACCATATCACATCCTCGATAGGATCAAACAAGATGAATTGAGACGGTATTTTGTAAGCACATAATTATCTTGGAATAAATTCACTATTTTTTTTTCTTTTTCGATCGCTTGGAGAAAGCAAAATGTTTCTTTTGTTCTTTTTTTCAACAATTTCTGATCTCTATGATCATTCAAGAAAATTTTAATACACTTTGTTTAACTTATTTCCTTCATGATTAAAGTATTCGTCATTAAAAGATGGTGCATATTGCTTACTTAGCTATCTTTTTAATAAAAAACTAAGTGGGCACCTTGGTTCAAATGCTTTCATTATTATAGGTAATTGAATTTGAATTCTAATTGGCAATGAGTCGATTGTCATCAATATGTTTTAACTTTGTTGAGTGCTTTTGTTATAGGGTTTAAAAGTTGGAGGAAATTTAATAATGGAAAAAAATTGTACTTTTCTTAAACACATGGAAATGATCCTTTTTCACCACACAATACTACATTTAGAGTTTGTCAAGACTTGTTAAATCAAAATTGTCATATTAGGAATGTTTTGGAAGTGCAAAGTCTAGATCAAATTATAAAGAATCAGTTGCGTCTCAAGATTTCAATTGACACCATTTTTTTTCACTTTAAGTTGTATTTTTAGAGGTCATGATGAAATCTATTGAATCGAGGAACCATGGTAACTTTCTTGGGATGATAAAACTCATAGCATCATAAAATGATGAAGTTGCAAAAGTTATGTTGGAAAACGTCCCATATAATTTTGAATATACTTCACATAAAAGTCAAAAGGAGTTATTGAGTATTCTTTCTAGTAAAGTGAAAAGCTATATTTGTGAGGAAGTTAGGGATTTCAAGTTTTGTATAATTTTTAATATTTTTTGTTCTTCTAGTAAATATCTCGATGAGTTACAAGCTGCCAAGTTAGATAGAATTGTATATTTGTTATATATTGATGAGCTTGAAAATGGTAAAGGGACAAATGAAATTGGTACTTTAAAATGAGTTGGGATACCATTGGAGCTCTGATTTCTCTTTTATTTGTAGGTTGATAAATATGTATGATGCAACTTGTTCAGTTCTAGAAAAAATATTGTTGATGGATCTACTTATTCTCAATGTGGTAATGATGATAGCTAAACCTCATTTAAGTTTATATTGATCTTGTATTTGATGAGAGAAATTATTAGGATAACAGATGTTCTTTGGTAAGCATTACAGTAACAATATCATCATATAGTTAATGTTATGTATTTAGTTTGTTCTATTTGAGAGAAAATGACTAGGATAAGTTATTAAAAAAATTGTAACTCATCATAATATTTACTAGAAGAACAAACAATATTGACAATAAAAGTCAATTTTGAAAAGAATAGATGAATTGGAGTAAATCCTCTTGATGCACATAGACCTGTCAAAATCGGTAACCCGGCCCGACCCGGCTCGACCCACTACGGGTTGATGATTTAGTGAGCCAACCCAACCCGACTCACTTTTTAACGAGCCAAAAAAATTCAAACCCGACCCGGCCCACCACGGGTTAGTGGGTTAAACGGGTTGACTCACGGGTTCACTTAATTAAAAAAATATTTTTTTTTTATTTTTGTTTCAGTCAAAACTAAATTGTAATTCTAATTAAAATCTAAATAAACTTTAATACAATCCAAATATAAACGAAAATAAAAAAATACAAATTATTTATGTGTTGGATAAAAAAACAACTTAACATGATCCAAATGTAAAGTCCAACTTAATAAAAAAAATAAAAACACTTGTGTGACCCTTTTATTTACGGGTTGGTGGGCCAACTCAGCTCACCACGGGTTCAACCCGGATGAGCTGGGTTCTAAATGAGTCGGGTCAAAAATCAACCCGTATTGAAATTTGTAAAAAATTTCAACCCAACCCGGCCCGAACCTGTGGTGAGTCGGGTTGGCTCACGGGTTCCAACCCATTTTGACAGCTCTAGATGCACACAACCAAGGCAAGTTGTAACCGATGAGCAAAACAATGAACATAATATGCATCAGGACAATGACTTAAGAATAATGCTTGTAATCAATTTCATTCTTCTCTCATATTGCTAGTACCATTATATCCTTGACCACATATATTAGAAACATTAACATTATGTTGATAAAGTACAACACACAATTCATTCTTCAAAGTTAATGTTGCAGTGTCATTAACATGTACAATATAAAAAAAATGCTCTTGTATAAAACCATTTTTATAGACGAATCACAAAACAAGAGTCATTTGCTCATTTTTTTTTTATCTATCACGAGTTTCATCAACAATCATACAAAATTTGGAATCTCCAACTTCCTCACGAATATGGTTTTTCACTACACTAGAAAGAATATTCAATAACTCCTTTTGAATTTTATATGAAGTATATTTGGAATTATATGGAGCATTTTCTAACATAACTTTTATAACTTCATCATTGTATGATGCTATAAGTTTTATCATTTCAAGAAAATTACTTTGGTTCCTCGATTCGGTGGTTTCATCATGACCTCTAAAAGCACAAGCTTGAAGTGATAAAAAATTAACTATGTCAATTGAGGTCTTGAGACGCAACTGATTCTTTATAATTTGATATGGGCTTTGCATTTCTAAAACACTCCTAATATGGCAATTTTGATTTAACAAGTCTTGATAAGCTCTCGTTGCCAATTAGAATTTAAATTCAATTACATGTAACAATGAAAATATATGAACCAAGTCGTCTACTTGGTTTTTTTATTTATTGAAAAGATAATAAGGTAAGCAATATGCAATATCTTTTAATGGCAAATACTTTATTCATGAAGGAAATAAACCAAGTATATTGAAATCTTCTTGGATGATCATCTTTACCAGACCGCTTATAATCTTTTAGATGCATTTGTTATGGACTCCATTTTAGATAGGTCATTCGTACCTTATCAATTTGATTTAGTGGGTATTGTCAAATTTGAGGATATTTTGCGTCATCACGTTCTAAAGAATTTTCAAATTCATTATATGTAACTTTAACAAATTTGGGAAGTTGTTTTTCATTTTCTTAGACTCTCATGAAATTTCTCTAGCTTAGTTGACATAGATACATATTTTTCATCTTCATTAGAAGCCTTTATCTTGAAAAAAGAATCAAAGTTTTTAATTCTATATCATAATTTTTCTAATATAAATTTATCATCTCTCATCTATTTAGAAAAAGAAGATAAACTAACCATGCCCAATCGTACATAGTAGACAAATGGGTTTTCTTTCATGCAATTGGAGAATTTTTCAACACTCGAAATTAAATCTAAAAAAAAAAAAAACTCAATATTTCAAGAAAATTAACTACTTTTAAATGATTATCTCCCCTTATCTTATAAAGTAGATTCTAAATATTTTTCTTCTCTTACACAACTTCAAAGCCTAAAATAGCTCTATCTACACAAAGAAGAATCCAATAAACTATTAGAGCATGATTTTATGATCTCTAACAAATAGATATATGTTGGAATGTAGAAAAGTCACATACAAGAGGAAAACATATTGCTTAGAAACATGTAGAAAATGAACTTACTCAAAGGAAGAAATTGATCAGCCTAAAATGTTCCTTAGCTCCTTGATTTTTTCGTGGTGTAATTTGATTTTTAAAAGGATGAGAGATTGAGGATGAAAATTAAGATAGAAAGGAGGAGGAGAGAAAGAGATTGTATAGAAAAGAGAGAAGGAGAGAGAAACAAAAGAAAGAAGAAAAAGAAATTGGAGAGGGGATGCGACTACAAGTGATTTTACATATTCTAAAAAATCTTTTCTAAACTTAATATAAATAAAATAATAATATATACATACAATTTTAAAATATATATATATAAAGTAAAATGAGAAAACTTTGGGGAGCCTTAACTCCCATATCATAACAACATCCATCTCTGCTTCACTAAAGGTTTGGTTTACATAAACATTAAACCTCATGAAAATCCCTATGCCTACTAAGCTTCATCCTAAATGATGGACCTTATTTGGTTTTACAGCAAGTTGGAGCAGTAGCTTTCAAATTACAACTTCCAAAATAGGCACACTTATATTTAGTGCTACATGTCTCTAAACTTAAAAATGCAGTAAGGGATCACCCAATTGAATCAAATATTCCAGTAGAGTTGCAAGGAACATTAGACAATTATCAACCTTTGCAAATTTTGAACAAATCAATTTAGTACTAAAAACTCCTTTGGTGTTGCTGAATGGCAAGGCAAACTTCTAGAATCGGCTACTTGCGAGATTCTTGATTGCTACATCTCTATCAATGGAGTGGCAATTGATATATATATATATATATATATATATATATATATATATATATATATATATATATATATATATATTGTATTTTTATTATTATTTTTTAATAATTTATTTTTTTTTATTTTTTTATTTATATATTATTTTTTTAT
>Ga0099822_1002441_pt1 | contig 23153 bp, 9 predicted proteins | sample CowpeawhiteBW_FD_76839 | JGI IMG/M metagenome (GOLD analysis project Ga0099822, IMG submission 76839) | Root nodule microbial communities of legume samples collected from California USA - Cow pea white BW | ecosystem: Host-associated > Plants > Roots > Nodule | place: USA: California | collected... | reverse complement strand
CAAAATGAGCACCAGACTAAAAGTCTGACATGGTTAGGATGTCTTGAGAAAAGACGAAGCACCTGAATCACATTTCTTGCTTCCTCATAGGCATTATGATTGTGATTATGTTTCTAAGTAACAGAATGGAGGCACTGAATTGGACAAAGAATCCAGTCTGAATAAGAGAAATTAACCTTATCAATTTTATACTCTATCCAAGCCCAAGCATTTAATTGTGCCATAGTAAATATTTCTTCTACATCTACTTTCCCTTGCCTAAACACAATTTTATTCCTATGATCCCATATGTTCCTTATAATTGAAACCCAAACACCCATCCATAACTTATTTCCCTTACTATTAAGGGTCAATACATCAAATTGTTGAAAATGAGCTTTTTAAGTTGATTATGATGCGCCGTACTCACTTCCACCCACCTGTTACACATATTCCAAACCTTTTTTGTTACATTGTAAAGTTAATTATTTAAGATTCTTGTTAGGTTTTTAAGGAGGAGTAATATTACTGGAGAGATACAACATCAATGAGACATGAGCCCAACTACATAAGACATTGGCATCACTATCAATCCAAAATCTTAAGGCAATGAGTTTATGGGTCTTTATCCTTATATAATGTTCCAATTTCTCATTTATAATCAATGTGATACTTAGACTCACACTTGAATTCCTAACAAAGATGATATTAGAGTCATTCAAAGTTTATCTTAATAAGATTTTTTGTTTGTTAAATTTATTGTGTTTGCTATAGGATCACGCTCAAAACATGTATATATTTCAACGTAAAAAATGTTGAAAATTCCACATCAATTGAAAAAAAAAATATATATATAATGAATGCAAATTTCATCTCACAATTCGATTTTAATATATCAAATTAAACTTAAAATTTATTTATTAAGATAAAATTATACTTTTAAAGTATTTTGAAGTGAGAATGAGGATTGAGAATAAAATCTTATCTCTTTACATCGAATTAATTCGTCAAAAACTTAATTCATAGCCGGTCAAAATAAGTCAATCGATAAGATTTGTTTTTGTATACTAAATTAAACTTTGATTAAGTATACATATTTATATCCAAAACAAAACCTATTAAAAGTGGTCCTAAAATTTGTTTTAGGAGTCACACTGTATTAGTAATTTGAGATAAGGAATACACCGTAATGATTGTGAAGAAAGCAAGTTAATAAGAGGAAGAAATGTAGTAGTGATTATTGAAGTTGGTGGTGTTTGCGGCGTGCAACTTGATTGGCATGTTGATGAGCATGCGTTGGTGTGTGATGAGGCAAATGAAGATGAAGATGTGAAGCTTTGAATGTGAGCAAAGGAGAAATGCAAAGAAGAAATGTGATATTAGTTTTGATGGGTTAGGAGGGAAGAAAAGGAAGAGAAAAATGGTGATAGGGAGTAATAATAGAACGTTCAGGGTCAAATGCCCTAATCATTGTGTTATTTGCTTTTATTAGTGACGCATAATATACTGATTAAAGCAACAATTAAAGATCCCAATTCATGGGGTCACCAACACAACCCCAACACCCAACAACATCATATTCACATGTGGGTTCCATTTCTCATTTATGTCCCAAAACCAAGTCATCTATATGCTTTACACATATAAATATCCCCATAGGACAAACTTACAAATAACTAATCCTGTTTCTGTTAGTGTAAACTTTTTTTTATACATGTAACAGTTATCTGTAATGTTATTCTAAAAACATATAATGATCAATATATCAATGTAGAAGATTAATCTACAATATCCGCGTATCTTACCTTTGATTTAAATTCATAATGTTTAATGATTGATTTTCGTTAGATTCAAAAAAAAAACTTTCAACTATATAACATATTGATATTAAATAATGAAATTAAGAGTTTGTTCATTTGTGAAGATTAATTTTTGGAGATAAAGGATGAATTTGAGTAAATTAGAGAATAAAATTTGTTTTGTTCTTTTTAAGAGATTTAGATATCAAATTGAGTGAATTTAAAAGTAAAGTTTGTGAAAGTTATTGAGTGATTTGATTAATGTAATAAATTAAAAATTAAGTTTAATTGAAAGAAAAATAAGATTACCAAATTATCTTTTGTGTTGAAAGTAATATAAAATAATGTTTAGATGAGTTACATTTATTTTATTAAAAATATTTAAATGAATAAATGATTTTTTTATAAAAATACAATATATTTACTTCTCTGGCTTTTTTCATAAACAAATTAAAAATTTAAAATATTAATTATTGTTGTAAGTGTAATTTTAAAATTTATATATTTATATTATTAACACAATTATACAATATTATTATATTATTATTTAATTTAGAAAAAGAAATGAATCGAGGACATAATGATAATTTTCCTCAAATTCTTTTGTTTATTTCTTTTTTTTACTCTCAAACTTTTAAAAGTGAACACTAACTCACTCTTAAATGAGATCTCTCTGATCTTTCTCAGTAATAAATGTTTTAAGTGAACACACCATAACAGTTACCACGTATTTAACTTCTGTTATAACTTCAAAATAATCTTTTTAAATTTTCTCTTATAGAAAAACAACTTAATATAGATCCACGTGTAATAACTTAATTTATTTGTATGACTCATGTGAAATAGTATAATAAATTTAAATATAATTTAATAAAATCTAAAAACATATTCATTAATATGAAAAGTTATAATAAAATATACTTATAGTAAGAAACTTGATCGATGCTAATTAATACAAGGAAGTAGAGTGTTGTATTTGACCGTAAGGTTCTTTTTCTCTAAAAGTAAAAGATATAGCATGACAAAACTAATTTTATATTCTAAATTTATTATCTTTATTTATTGTCAATTTTATAACAAGGCAGAGTAAAAATAATTTCAAAATTTTAAAGACTTTATATAATATTTAGGTTATTTTTTGAATTTACCACTATACACTCCGTTAATTTTTCACGCACACAAAAATGTGACAGCATGAATATATTAATTTACAAATAAAAATAATAATTTATCATGTTTACAAATTCTAAATAATAAATTTATCACATATTATTCTTTTTATAGAGAAAAGGGAAATATAGTTAAAAATGTGACAGCATGAATATATTAATCTACAAATAAAAATAATAATTTATCATGTTTAAAAATTCTAAATAATAAATTTATCACATATTTTGTTTTTATAGAGAAAAGTGAAATATAATTAAAACTAAGTAGCATAAATAGTGTCCAAGATCAAGAACAAATACATAAAAAAGTTATAACATTTCATAATACTTCACACCAATTGGTATATATATGAAGGCAAAAACATTATTAGCACCCTTCACTTAAATTCGTCTTTCTATTTATTTCTTTTAAAAAAAATGTATGATCAATTATATATGGGTGGACAAAATTAATTGAAGTGCACTTGTAAAAATTACATCGAAAAAAAAATTTGTTTGAAGTAAATTGAAAATTAGTTCTGAATTGAATTATTTTTTATCTATCAAACTATACTGAACTACATTTAACTGCATAAACAATTTTTTGTTTTACCAATTTTTTTATCAATTTTCCTTTTGCATTGGTTTATAAGAAACTTGATTTTCTACTACAGGGAGTTGCATAGCAAAAATTGTTATAAGTTCTAACTAAAATTAATACAACAATATTTATAACAAAAGGAAAGGAGATATGAAATGATTAGTAAAAAGAAAAAAAAATGTAAATAGATGTACTGAGTTATTTAATGAAAATACTGTTACAGCTAATTTATTTTTTTTACAAAAACACATACAGTAATCAATCTAAAAAGTAAAAAAAAAAAAAAAAAAAAATAAAAAAAAAAAAAAAAAAAAAAAAAAAAAACTATTTTTTATCTTTTATGGTAAAATGGTAAAGCGTGAATGTAACGTTTAACATCCTTTTTTAGTTTTTTTTTTTTTTTGTATATTCTTCTAATATTTATATGATTATTATTTTAATAGTTGATTACAATTTTTAACTTTTTTGAAATTTTATTTTAACAAAATAAGATTTTTATTTGAGAGAAATTCTTATATATTTAAATTTGACAAAATAAACAACTGCGAAAAACTAATTTTTTTAGTTGAGTTGACCATCCCCTGCTTTCTATTTCTTTCTAGCAAAAATAAATAAATTTAAGCTTATAGTTTATGATGATGTGTACTATCTTAGTTACTATATGCAACAACTATTTATTATCGTAAGAATATCTTTTATGTAAAATATTTTTTATTTATTTTGTCAATTTAATATTTACTATAAATTAAGATAACATAAACAATTATTTATGATAGATAATTCAGATAGTGAGTTTTAATCACTATATATCACTTTCATATAATTTTTGTAAAGAAATCTCTGGTCATGATTGGAAATATAACTAATTCTAAGAGATATCTCATCATACTCAAAACTAACTTCAAATCTGACATACATATCCAAACTTTTGAGCCAGAAGTATTAACTAGCCCAAGATTTGTACTTGGACCTGGCTGTTAAAGCACAAGAATAGGGCTATTTCTTCCTGTACCCCTCTTTTCTTTCTGCACCTCGTTGTAATCCCAACCTACCACTTACTAAAATTATAATAAAAATCTCTATACCTCATTATTTTTATATTTTTTGGAAGGTATTTTAAAATCTGAAAAATGTTTTTGAAATATTGAATCTGAAATTTTGTTAAAAATACAATTTGAATTCAATATTCTACAAGTCATTTCCGGAAATGGAGGAACACTTGCAAATAAAATTTTGAAACAGTCATTTTGAAATGTTAAAAAAAAGAATTCAAAACATCTAATTTAGAATATATTTGAAATTTTATTCCAGAACAACTAATTTAAAATATAAAAATATTTTTCTAAAGTTGGAGAAATATTTCTAAATCCAAAGACATCTTCTGAAATGAGTATTTGGAAATCCAAAAATATCCTCCCAGCTTCTTCTAACACCATTTTTCTTCTGTCAAAATTCCTTTTCGTCCACTATTCATCATATGTTTTTATAATTGAATTGAGGGGTAAAATGAAGATTAAAGATTTGACGGGTGCAGGAAGAAAAAATGGGTGCGAGACGAAATGACCAACATGGGTTATGCAAAATCCAACTTTTAACTGTCCAAACAAACCCTACACCTTACTGAAAAATTGTTTAAAACAATATTACTTTGAATTTTTTATGGTGACTTTGGTAGGGTGAAAAAAGAGGGAGAGAGAAAAGGGAAAAAATCAAAGCGATTAATTTTCTTTTTTTATTCATGAAAGTATAGGTCATAAATTTTAAAAAAATGTGGAAAAAGAAAAAGAGGATCTCAAGTAATAATTTTTCTCTTAAATTATTAAATGTAGAAAAAAACAATGAAAATTGTTGACGTTGAAAAGAAGTATTTTCTCTTAAAAATAATTTATTATAATAAAATAAATAACAAATAATATTGACAGTAAATCATTTTGATTTCACTAATTATTTATTTTTGGTTTTTTTTTCACATCTTTTCAACCAAATATCCACTATTTGAATAATTTTTCACTTTTTACTATTTCTTAATTATATGTCATACTTTTTTTCAGTCATTTACTTTTACTATTATTTTCACCCTTCTTTTGAAATAAATATCTTATATTATGAGAGTCGTTTCCTTTTCAACTTTTTCTCTTTCTTTTATTGTTTATCATTTCTTTGCTCTACACAGAGTTTGAAGCAGACAAATGCATCCACTTTTAGAAATTATGACTTTGAATATTCACATTGAAAAGGATAATGCATTTGAATTAGTTCGTGGATGCAGTAAAATATATATATGAAAAATATTTATAAAACTATTATTTTATGACCTTCAACCAAAGAGTTGGTGGTCCTGGGCGGTGATTTCCGGTGGAGGTTTGAACCAGAACGAGTTGCATGTCAATTTTGAAAATCGTGCATGAAAAAGACTGAAATCTTACAATAAATAAAAATTATTTAAATCTTCATATAATGTTTTCATGTATTTATATCTATTAATTATTAAATTATCTATTAATATACTAACAATTTCTAATAAAATAATTAATATAAGTAGTAAAATATAATTTTATATTTGAAACTATATAGCCTAGTCATTTACAAATTTTTATGAGACAATTTCAATGTTTTATATACCTCATAATAATATCTCCGGTCAAGTGATATAATAACTATAGCAAATATTTTCACATCTGTGCACAATCTTAACCATTATTAATTAAAATTAATATCATAAAATTATAAGATATAACATTGTTTATAGTAATTTTAAATTTAAATTTTATACATGATTATGTATAATAAAATCATTAAAATTATTGAACAAAATCATAAAATAATTAAATTGCATATATATATATATATATATATATATATATATATAAGAAAATAATATTTTTCTTAAAAATTCACAATGGGAAACAAAAAGTGAATGATATAGCCAATTTAAAATGATATAGTTGTTGTGCAATTAAAGTTGAAAATGAAAGCATGTAACTACTATAATTGAGTTAAAAAAAAATGAAAATAATAGTTGATATTGTTATTGTACTACAGCCAAATGCTACTGTCAAATTACTTGCATTGAAAATATCAAAAGGGTGATTGAAGCATTTAACTCATTCCATTGAAATGTTTAATTATTCTCTGTCATACTTATCAGAATTTATTCTATTCAGGTTGTTAAATCAAAATTCAACCCCACTCACTCAGAATTGGCTTTTACCACCATTTTTTTTCTTCCTCATTTGTTTGCGGTTTTCAACTTCACACACCTTTGAATATCAAAGCAAGTACACAATTCTAACAACACCAAATGATTTTATGTAAAATGATAATTATAAAAAACGAAAACACATCTTAAAATTTATGTAATTCTGAACAATATTAGAGAAGGAATATGAGTATATGAAAATATTATTTAGTGTTTATTAGATATTGCCATTTAATAGTTTTTTAATTTAAATATTTTTTTATTTCTAATAAAAGAACTGTTATTTTTTTAAAATAAAATAACCTTTCTATCTCCATTCTTTTAATTTATTTATTGATTTATACTAAATGGACAATTAAATGACCAAAACAATTACTGATTTAATTACGTAAACGATACCTTACCACCTAATTAATATGAATAAAAATAGAAATACCACTTTCATGTGAAATCATATTCTTTAGAATAAGAAACAAAATTAGCAAACACATTAATCCAAAAACTTATCTTTAGAAATTGGCATGACGAGTTAGCCAAGTGATCCCTTAATAAGCTAATCATTTATTTAAAAAATATTTATTCAATAAATAAGAGCAACTTAAAAAATTAACGTTTTCACAAAAATTAATGGAAAATTATTTAGTATCAAAGAAAAAATCAATAAAATTATTAGAAATAAAAAATATTTAAATATAGTATTCTTTTGTTAGTATTTATTGTTTTGTATGTTTATTTAATTTTTTTTATAAATTACGAAATTTAATAAATACTTTAAAGATTCTGAAAAATATTACATATTTTTTTTTTTATTTGCAGTCCATATTTTTTACTTTGTTCAATAATAAATAATTAAAATATAAAAAAAAAAACATTTGATTGTAACCCCTTGTGATTGTACTATTAAATGCAGTGTGATTAACATAAAAAAATTGTCCAAGCCAAGCTGAGTTCAAAGATGACAACTCCTAGATGGGAACATATTTTATCATTCTATACTCATGTTTTGAATTAAAATTTTATTTTCATCTCTATTTCATAAATGTTTGTATCATTATAGTCTTTATCAAGTAAGTATGATTATACTCATATACTTTATTACTATTTTAATATTAACTAATTGTTTTTTATAAAAATAAAAAATAAAAAACATAAAAAAGAGGATAACATTCGATATATTAAGGGTCAAGTAAGTTTTTAGTCCCTGAATTTTGATCCAAAATGGGGATTCGTCAGTATTCGAAACTTCAAAATATATCGAAACTTCAATATATTTTGGTCCCTAAACTTTTAAAAAGAATGAATATAATTATTTTAACTCAATTACGTTAACTTTTTCTGAGGTGTTGTTACATCTCTTAGTAGATATTGGACCAGGAATGTATCAAACAGTGTAAAAAACTCAAATACTAACATGAAAAACGTTCTACATGTAAAAAAAATTAATATATCGAAATGTAATTTCTAAAGTACTACATTTATTCATTTCTAAAGTTTTGGAACCAAAATGTATCGAAATTTCAGATAGGGACGAATTCCAATTTTAGATTAAAGTTCGGATTAAAAACACACTTAACCCAAATAATAATCAAGGTTAACTATTTAGAAGAAAAATTATAATTATATAAGTTTTAAATTAGAATATAAAAAATATAAAAGTGAAATAATTATATAAAATATTTTACATAAATATAAATAAATTTTTATGACAACCAAAAAATATATTAATTTTGTAATCATTAATTAAACAAAATTAATTAAAAAATAATTGAAAAAATAATAAAATAAATAAATATTCAAGTTTAAAAATATTTAAACTTTTTTTAAAATTTTTTCAAATTGTAATGAAATTTTATTAAACAAAATTGTACATAAAAAATTATTAAATTAATAATAATTTAAATTTACACATAAATCTTTAATCTTTTAAAATGTAATATATATTGGATGGTGTAAATAAATTTTATAACAATTAAATTATTATGTTACATTAAAAGAAACATTTTTTTACAATTATACAATTATAGTGGTAAAGATATATTTCTGATAATAAATTAAAAATAAAAATAATTATATAAGAAACAATTGTTTCGAGAATGATTTGATACAGTTTTAAAAAAAATTGAATAAAAAAACAAATAGTTATGAATATCATTAGATGAAAAGTACTTTTTTGAGAAAATTTTCAAGATATCATAATAGTAGAAATGTCGAAAGATAATAAAAATTATTTAGTTAACCTTTTATATTAGTAAATTAGGGATTTGAGAATCAAATATTTTTATAAGAAAAATATAAACAATAAATAAAATATATTTTATTTACTAAAATTAATAATATATTATTTGAGCAATATAACAACAAAAAAGAAAAAAACATTTAATTAAGATTATGATAAAAGATAAAATACGTTAAAGATATGAATGAATTTTATAAATATAAAATAAATCAAATAATTAAATCAGAGAAAAAAAATAAAAGAATATATATAATACTATTTAATAAATTATAAATACTTTAATAATTTAAACAATATCAAAATGAATATTATCTAGCTTCATTTTCTTATTTCTTATTGTATAAAAAATTGCCCGTTAAAACAGGGATATTTTTACACACTTTGGATTCATTTCCCTCTCTTAAGTGAGCCTGAAATGTAAAACTTTAGACCAAAGGAAAGAAAAGTTGCATTATCTTTTAAAAAACTGCATTCTTTAACCAATAATGACCCATCTTTAAGAAATTGAAGTGTGTTGATGAAGAAATGTGTCTCTCAACCTCACAAAAACGCGATTGATCACACCACCTCAAAGAACCACCCATTGTATACGAATACGAAGCATCCTAAAAGCACTTTACACATCACATGAGACGTGTTAGTAGTGCCCCAAAAAATAAAGAAACCAAACTAAGCACAGGAAAAACAGCTTCCAAGGAAGGTGCATTTCACCAACACCATAACCAAGTTTAAAACACTTTTGTATCCAAGCCAATTAATTAGTACAAACACGTTCTCTCCACAGAATTTAAGGAAATTTTTAATTTCTAAAATCGATAAGAACCGTGAAAGAACCACTGTATCAATCCTAAACCGAACCAGCTGAGAGAATATTTAAATCATGACTTTCCTCAAAATAAATTCATCAAAAACCTTTCTCCGACACAAATTGTATAAAATATTAATTTTTTACCTTTGTAGTGGTGATGTTTTGGCCCGGTTTTGGTAGTAGACCACAGTGACCATCACAGATTTATCTCGTTCTCTGACTCTCACACTGATTTATTCTGACCATATGCTTTCTTTTTGGTTCTCCATTTTGTAAAGGAAAGGCCTTTGGTGTTGTGTTGTGTGTGTGCTGTTGTTAAGCTGAAGTGAGGGAAATGTTGAGAGTGAAGGGAGGGAAAAGGCCACCTTGGGTGGGACTTGGAGCTGCGGTGTGGGTTCAGATTTGTTCAGGAAATGGCTACACTTTCCCTCTCTACTCTCATTCCTTGAAATCCGTTTTGGGTTTCAACCAGAGCCAGATCACTCTGCTTGGTGTTGCCAATGATATTGGTGAGAACGTTGGCATTCTTCCTGGTCTCGCCTGCAACAAGTTCCCCCCTTGGCTCATTCTTCTCATTGGTGCTCTCTTATCATTCCTTGGTTTTGGTGTTCTCTGGCTTGCTATTTCCAAAACATTTGATTCCGTTCCTTTCATTGTGGTAACTTCTTCATCTTCATATCTTTTTCGCTTTATATAAACAATTTTATGTTTTCAGTTCTGTTTTATTGCCTTGTTGTTTGCTGGGTATTTGATATCTTTAGACAATCATGATCTGAGACAAAGATGAAAGGAGTTATGTAGGATAAGGACTTTTATATGAGAATAGCTACAGTATTGAACATTTTCTATAGCTTGTTTGAAATTGAGATCTCATGATTGTTTTTTATGTTTCTCAATCTACAGTTTTCCTTTCAATGTATTGTTGTTTGGTTCATTTAACAATTGTTATGGATAGAAAGGGCTTAGTTCATAATCATCTCTTTTTATGTATGGTGTTGCAGCTATGGCTTGCACTTGCTGTAGCGACCAACAGCTGTGCATGGTTATCTACTGCTATTCTAGTCACCAACATGAGAAATTTCCCTGTCAGTAGAGGCACAGTTGCAGGAGTCCTGAAAGGTTATTCGGGGCTCAGTGCTGCAGTTTTTACGGAAATTTACAGCGTGGGTTTTCATAATTCTTCACCCAACTTCCTGTTGTTCCTTGCCATTGGTATTCCTGCTCTATGCTTCAGTACCATGTTTCTTGTTCGGCCTTGCACTCCGGCTTCCGGTGAAGATTCTTCTGAAAACATGCATTTTCTGTTCATCCAAGGTGCTAGTGTAGCCTTGGGTTTATACTTACTTGCAACAACAATACTTGACAACTTTGTCCCCATGAGCAATACAGTATCATTTGTTATGTTGGCCGTGATGATTCTCCTTCTCCTGGCTCCCCTTGCTATCCCTATAAAGATGACACTGTGTCCCAGAAAAGCATCTGCATCAGAAACACCAGAGCAACATGTTGGATCTTCCGACTTTCTGGTTCAAGATGGCAAGGTGGACAACACAGAACCCTTGTTATCATCTTCATCGACCAGTGGCCTTGGAAGTTTTAATGATGTGGATGGTTCAGCTGAGGTGGCCATGCTTCTTGCTGAGGGTGAGGGGGCAGTGAGGAAGAAGAGAAGGCCCAAGAGAGGGGAAGATTTTAAGTTTACCGAGGCTCTAGTAAAAGCAGATTTCTGGCTACTGTTTTTTGTTTACTTTGTTGGGGTTGGAACAGGGGTTACTGTTCTCAATAATTTGGCTCAAATAGGCATTGCACAAGGTATGGAAGACACCACTGTTTTGCTGTCATTGTTCAGCTTTTTCAATTTTGTGGGTCGGCTAGGTGGAGGAGTTGTTTCAGAACATTTTGTCAGGTAAGTAATTATTCTCTGTTAAGTTAAGATTTTACTCTCGCGCCCATATCAGTTAAGAGATCATTGTAATCATCTCAGAAAATTCGATGCCGTGCTACTTTTGACTAGCACCAAAAATTTGCTGTTTTGCCCACCACAAGTAGGTAGCAATTGTGTTGAGGTGTATGTTTATTTTTAGATGCTAAATAAAGTAGACTTTTCTAATTTGTGAAAGTAAAAGTAGGTAGTGATGGTGTTGAGTTGAAGTGGATGTTTATTTTTAGAATTTTATAGTTGCATATCAGTCATTAATAAATTGTTTTGATATACTTTTAAGACAATTACTATAAAACTAAATACACTTGTAATTTATTTTATACACATGTAACAATGAATGACCTTGCATGAATAAAGTAGAATTGTTTTTTGACAATTTGCAGGACAAAAACGATTCCAAGGACAATTTGGATGACATGCACGCAGATAATTATGATGTTCTTGTACCTTCTCTTTGCATATGCTATCAAGGGAACCCTTTATCCCGCAATTGCAGTTCTTGGAATCTGCTATGGCGTGCAATTCTCCATAGTGATTCCCACTGTTTCGGAGCTATTTGGTTTGAAACACTTCGGTTTGTTGAGCAATTTCATGGGCTTAGGGAATCCACTTGGTGCATTACTTTTCTCGGCTCTTCTAGCAGGACACGTGTATGATAACGAGGCAGCAAAACAACATGGCGAAGGCCTCATTGGTTCAGGTGTCGCATGTATTGGTCCAAGTTGTTTTCAGCTAACCTTTTTCACTCTGGCTGGTGTGTGTGTTGCGGGTACTCTCTCCAGCATTATCTTGACTTTAAGAATTAAGCCCGTTTACCAAATGCTTTATTCTGGGGGTTCGTTTAAGCTACCTCAGACTTCAGGCCACTAAAAGTACTCAACTTCAATAACAGATACAGCACCCCACACAGTTTATTTTATAGACAAACCTGTGTAGCTGCTTTTTTCCTGGTCTGCCATTACATTCTCAACAATGCTGATAAACAATCTAAGACATCAGGCAAGAGATGTTGGTTTCAAACGTGTGAACATGTTGGGATATGACTCTGACCACTGAGAATTTTCATAAAGTGAAGGATATGTGTGATAACGTTATCTGTAGGGTAATTAATCTGTCATATATGCTTGGAACAATCGTTTATTTCAATATATGTGATGATAACTATACAACGAATGAGCTTAATTTGTGTCAGTTGTTATTAAATGTAAGTTTTTAGGTTTAGTTTGGTGCCGCCTGAAAGTGATATCTGGACTTTAGCTTTAATTGCTTTGAATGAGAATAGCTACCAGGAAATAAATTAATTACTTTCCGGAGATACATTACGTGATCTCAACATTGTGTTGGTGACGGTAAATATTTTCCTATTTATATATTTACCCAAAGACAAAACCATAGCATAAATAAACCTAAAATGTTGGTCATCTACACATGGGACTGTTACCTTGTAATATGAAATTACGACCTTGGATAACAAAAAATATTAACTAGTGGTCGGAGAAGCAGGGACAAGGCGTTTAAGCGATGCGGCAAAACATGAGATAAAATTTCATATGATAATAGGTAGTTGCTAAGTTTCTATCATGAGATACCTATGAAAGAAAAAGAATGATAATGTAAGCGGCACTCACCATCGAATGGAAAAGACAAAATCAAGTTGGTTTCAGATCCTGAAACAGTGAAGGCCAGAGAGTGTGGTCATCGTCATAATCAAAATCAGCTCTGGGCTTGTTATAAGGACTGTAAGCCATTGGGCTTTCGTTGTCGGGCCTTGTTGAATCTGAAGGCCTAGGCGGTCTTGGGCTTTTGCTCTCCGCGGGCATGGGTCTTGGATCGAGATGCCCTGACAGTCTTGGACTCTTTGCTGTGGCTACAAATCTTGCATCCAGAGACCTGGGTATCAGAGGGCTTCTGTTAGAGTTGATCATCATCATTCTCTCGTGCATTCTTCCATCGAGTGGTCCAGATAGCTTCAAGGCCCTGTTGTGGACCATTTTGTCATGCATGATTCTACTACCATCCAAAGGTCCTGAAAGTGCAATGGTTCTGCTTCTGTACATGGGAGGCACAGGTAGAGCCTTCTCTTCTTCTTCGCTCCCTTCTTGTTGCTTCCTCACAACCGATGACCCTCTCACTTTCCCTTCGTACCAATTAATCTCAGGTGGCGCCATTGAAACAGGCATCAAAGAGGGCACGCCTTTCACTACGCGATCATCATCACCATCACCGTCATCCTCACGAGAAACAAACTTGTTCATGCACTTCCTGAGGCACTTCTTGATGACCCCAGAGAGGTTTTTGGGCCGTCTTCCTCCTCCTCTTCCTTCCCTCTTGACAAGCTTGAGAATTTCTAGTCTGTGCTTGGCAATTGAGATGCCCATGCTCTGAAGAAACTCGTGGTTGAAGTAGCAAGCGTCTTCCAATTGAAGCTCATTGCGTGCGAAGGTGAGGCCGTAGTCGTAGATTAAGGAGGGTTCTAGAGTGGTTCTGGATAGCCAGGAGAACCAGTCCATGTGGGTAGTGCGAAAAGGGTAGGATATGGTAAGGTTTGAGGTGGGCATCACATAGATATAGAGAGATAGATAAGGAGGAGTGTGGAGTATGAGAATCAGTGTTTAAATGATAAATGTGGTCGGTATATGGCTATTTATTTTGTTTTTTCAGACCAATTGCTTCCACTACCTGTCTTTTTTTGTGATGATGAAATTTGGATGGTAGTTGAGACTGAGAGTGACAACAGACACCCAATAATTTCGTGTGTGGAGATTTTTGACATATTATAGTAAGGAAGGTTCACGGGCATTGTACAGTAGAATACTACAAAAGGTCCTAATCCTCAAAGTTAGAAGCTATTGCAGCCATGTTACGTAGGTAACAAGAGTGAACATGAACTGTGTTGAAAATATCCAATAAGAGTGTGTCTTTGTGGTGCTTAGTGAGTTAGATTACGACAGTGGTTGGCTTAGGATTTGAGTAACATGGGTTAAAGTTAATTAAAGCCATGAAGGGCCCATGAAATGGAAAGTAGTTAGGGCAAATGAATTTGGTAAACCTACTACCAATTAGCACATACCTGCCACTTTAATTAGATAGCAGTAATGTATAGAAGAAAAACAGGAGGGGAAGAGAAGCCATATAAATTGACCAGGAATAATTATTTTTGGTAAGCTTCCATGTCGGTCTTGGCTATGATGCAGTGAAGTAATGGGTTGAATGAAGTCACAGTTGGTGGGGCGAGTGTCCTTCCACACATAATTGATGACAGAAGATGGATGGTAAAACCACTGTAGCAGCAAACCAATGGCATCCATCAACTTATTTCAGAAGCCGAAGAACACGGCAAGTTAACAAGTTACCTACAAAGTACGCAGTTACATCCTCTGGTTTGGTCCAAATCAAGGTATTGAGCTGCACATGCTTCAGTCCTTAACAACTGATATGACATCATGCGAACAAACATCAGAACAGAACACTGTTTGTTTTGTTGTCTCAAAAAATTGAAATGCCATGAAGTATTAATAAAACACCTAAACATCATCTACTTTGTTTGGTTTCCTTGAAAGCTTGTAGCCATGGTTGGTCTATGATCATGATTTGTAAATTTTATGGCTTGGCAGCAGGGGTTGACAGAGACCTACGAATCCAACCGATATCACGTGAGATATTAATGGTGAATTGATTGTTTAGAGAAATGGACCAAAATTGTGAAAGGGGAAGGGGGCGCAGCACTACTACTTTCTTAACGTAGACCTATACTTCTCTGCATATTTACTATCTCAAAATCTGTGCATTATTAATGTCAATATTATCTTGGATTATTTATTAATAATATTATTGACATGTGATATCTACTCGTTGAATTACACAATAGTAGATGCATGTACAACAAATAACTATGTAATTCATGATTTATCAATTTCTTAAATAAACCAAAGTGGTTGTAACTTGTAACTTGCATGTATAAATATATACTTAATTTTTAAAATAATTGTTAGATGTTAGTTAGAAAAATAAAATATATATACAAAAAATGATTTTTAAATAATTGTTAAAGATAAAAAATAGACTTTTTTATATTTCGGAGTTCATTTAAATTCAAATTTGAAAAAATGGTTAGTTGATTTTTCTTTGTAAAATAAGATCAAGTCGTCATGGTAAAAGACTATTACATGTGAAATCATCCTCCATCATGTCGGTTTTCTTTTTCTTTTTTTTTTCCCAAAAAAACGAAACCGTGTTGTAGGAGGTCGGTTTCTATTCACTCTAAAAGTGGAATCGTTCTCGTACATGACGACTTCACTTTTTAGATCTTATGATAGAGGACGACTTCACTTTTAATGTCGTCTTCCTTCATGACGACTTATCCTATTTTGCAAAAAAAAAAAATAATAATAATCAACGGACTCATTTTTACAAATTTAACTTTAAATGGACTCCAAAATACAAAAAAGTCTAAAAAGTATTTTTAAATTATCAGTTAAAAAGAGATAGTTAGAATAACGGATAAATTATTTATAAAATAATTAATTTTTAAAATAATAATTAAGAATAAAAGTAAAAATATGAAATGTGAATATAAAAGAAAATATCTTTATATATTGTCATAGATAAAAACAACACAATCCTTTTATATAATATAATTAAAAAAATGAGATTTGAGACATTACAAAATTAGAAAAGAGAGTAGTTTATTAAAAATGATGAATTGTGCGAAAGAGGATATTGGGGTTTCCATGTCCATGCATGAAGGGAGAAATCATAACCAACCATGCAACGAGTCAAAGGAGCACAAATTTCGCGCTCCATCCGTACACAAACTACATCCTTGTTCGATGTTGAATCAGTTCCTTTCCAACGTTTTCTGATTGCGCCCTAAAATTCCTCTTCCAACATTTTCAGCGACATAACATTATGCACACTCCATATATCGTGTGTTCTCGTTGTCCCAATTTCACATTAGTCCCAACTCAACCTTAGCATGTTTTCTTTGGGTAGGAAAATTCAACTTTCTCTGCGGCATAACGTAAGGCCGTTCTGCAGCCAATCACAAGGCTCCACCTCATCATCATCTTCTTCTTCTTTCTTCAGCTCCTTTGTTGGGCCCACACATGGTGAGAGGATCGGAGACTTTGAGGCCTTTCTTAGAGCAATCACTTCTGGGGTTGTGGTTGTTGCCTCCACCTTAGGCTTTTGGTATTGGTCCTCTCTGTCTTCTTCTGCTTCCAATTCTCTTCAGTCATTTTCTGATTTTGCCAATCAGGATCAGCTCCAACAAAAGCGTCAGAGCAAACCCTCCAGGTTTCTCTTTAACGGTATCCTCCTATTCATCAATCATTTACGTTGCATATTGCATCTTTATTACATTTGTTTTCTGATTATAGCTCTTGATTTCCCTTTTTAAATTTCAATTTGCAATGTCACGATACCATGTTCAGTTGGTGGAGCAAGATGTACAAGAAACTAAACTCCCTGACATGTATTCATTTCCTGATAAATTTGCAACGTTCAATGTTTTCTTATTGATTTAACCTTTAATATTGGTATAGGGTAGAAGTTGAATTTAATTGGAATATTTTGATATCGAAGAAAACTTGAAGATAGTTCTCACCGCAACTAAAAGCAACTACATTACCTACATGTACATATCTTTTGACAGATGTTTTTTTTTAACTAATATATTATTAGTTATTAACATAATAAATATGTAGTTTTCAATAAACTTTGTAAATTCACGTGCTATACGGGTACTAAAACTAGAATACTGATAATTTAAAAGCTTCTTTACACAGCTGTTCAATCATGCATTGACGTATAATTGGAAATTGTTGTCTTCAGTAATAATTAACTCAAAAGTCATATCTACAGTCAAGTTTAATCAAAAAGCATAGGATTTTTGTAGTTTAATTGTTAATTTATTTGCTTGGTTGCAAATGTTTAGATTTGTTATGCTTCTGATTTGATGCAGATGACTATAGAAGAAGAGTATTCTTTAATTATGAAAAACGCATTCGCTTGCAGAGCCCTCCTGAAAAGGTAAACAATCTTGCCATCATGTGTTTGTATAATTATGAGTCATGTTGTTGTTTTTCTTTCTTCAGCTTAAAAAGCAGCGAATTGTCACTGTAACATGTTTCATTTATCTGGCACCATGTCAAGTGCAGGTTTTCGAGTACTTTGCATCTGTTCGATCCCCTAGTGGTGAAGTTTTTATGACACCTGCAGATTTGATGCGTGCCATTGTTCCTGTCTTTCCTCCTTCCGAATCAACCCGTGTTAGGGAGGGTTTTCTAAGAGGGGAGCAGATTCCGGGAGAGTTGCAATGTGAACCTTCACAATTTTTTATGCTCTTTGACACTAACAATGACGGACTCATTTCCTTTGCAGAGTGAGTATTATGTTGTCTTTTTTATTTGCTTGAAACTTCTGTCATAACAACTGCTGAGTGAGTACTAATGCCATGTTATTTGGATAACAAAAGCTCTTCTTTCTTGACATCAGGTATATATTTTTTGTTACTCTCCTCAGCATACCAGAGTCCAGCTTTTCAGTGGCTTTTAAAATGTTTGACATTGATAACAATGGGTAGGAACTTCTCTTTTCCTTCTACTTCCTTCTACATGTCATAAGCTGTATTTACAAATTGCATGAAGCTTTGGCCTTCACATTCCTCGATGGAATTTCCAATGAGCTTCGGCATGTTGTGTTGTGTGTATCAATGATTCTTTTTACAATACACACACACTAGTGAAACTATCCATAATTTAGATATGGATCCTTTTACAATAGAGTCCACTATCACTTGGTTAAGAAATCAAATTCGGACATCCATCTTTTGATTACACTAGTCAGATCTGTCTGTATAAGAATTTGGATTTTTGTTTTAAGTTTTGGGCATCTGAATATTTTAAGAGGTGTTTGTCAACAGTGAAATAGACAGGCAAGAATTCAAGAAAGTGATGGCCTTGATGCGATCACAAAACAGACAAGGGGCCAATCACAGAGATGGACGACGTCTTCGCATCAAAGCTTCCGTAGAAAATGGGGGTCTCTTGGAGTATTTTTTCGGCAAACATGGAAATTCATGCTTACAACATGAAAGATTTGTTCAATTCTTAAGAGAGCTGCATGATGAGGTATGTGAGTTCACGATATGCTACTTTGCTGTCTTTGGAATGTTTCATTGTTGTCGTAAGTGTTGGAGTGGTAAATGTGGCTAAGAAGTCTTGCATTAAGAATAAACTTCCCGTTGTACGAACTACTTCCTGTTTCATTGACAGCGATCTCTGTTTTAGAAGGTCCACTGAAAAATTGAACTAAACTTCAACAGAATATGTTGACAACTTGATGAAAATTTTAGTTTTTGAATCGGCGTGACTGTGCATCCTTAAAGATAGCAAAATATTTCGTGATTAACATTGTACTGCCCTTCTAATTTAATTTACAGATCCTAAGGTTAGAGTTTTCCCATTATGACTACAATAAAAGAGGAAGCATTTCAGCCAAAGATTTTGCTCTGTCCTTGGTTGCATCTGCAGACGTCAATCACATAAGCAAACTGTTGGATAGGGTCGAAGAATTGAACAGGAACCGGCAACTAAGAGACTTGAGGATTACATTTAAGGAGTTTCAAGATTTTGCAGAATTGCGCAAGAAGTTGCAATCCTTTTCTCTGGCCATATTCAGTTATGGAAAAGTTAATGGGGCGTTGACAAAAAATGATTTTCAGAGAGCAGCATCTCAAGTACTGATATCTCCCTTTGCCAAATTAAATCAAAACCATTTTGAATTTACGAATAACTTCTTGCGTGTTATGTTCTATTCATGCAGGTTTGTGGTGTCTGTATTACAGATAAAGTGGTTGACATAATTTTTCATGTGTTTGATGCTAACCGTGACGGAACCCTAAGTGTAAGCGAGTTTGTGAGAGTTGTACAAAGAAGGGAGGATATTACATCAGGCTCTGGCTTCATGGGTTTAGTATCTTGCTGGTCGAACTGTGTAAAGAACTGTTCATCAACCAAGCTTCAATTATGATGCAACACATTCAACCATGCGCAGCATCATTTAGGGAATCTGGCAGAAGATTCATTCCCGTAGAAATGGAGAATTGCCATTGCTGTCACATCATCACTGCCTGCAATCTACACATAAATGTACAGTGTAGGAGTTTTTCGGATTTGGTGCCCAAGTCCTCTTCTATTTGTACATTCTATCTCCAGCTATCCCTTAAATTTAACTGTTGCCTTTCACTGTTAATGCCAGTAATACGAGTTAACATTAAATGAGTAGATCGATTATGAAAAGTTTAATTATATCTCGCTCTTTATATATTTCTTTCCCTTGGTCAATATCAGTGTATAAAACAGCAAATTCATTACAATTTTTTTGGAAAGAAAGGAAGTAAAGAAGAAAGGTTTAATTATTTAAGGACCACAAGTATTAAGATCTAGACAAATTTACACTGTTTCTACAACTAAAGTTTAACGTAGGACTTCACCTAAATTATTTAAAATTTTGCCAACCCTGGTGGGTACTCGCTAACTAATTCACCCATTGATCGAAAAATTACACTTAGCAATGAGTTTTTCATAATTAGTTCCGAGGGTGGTTTGACGTCTTTTCAAAAGTTGGAACAATAACTTGCATGAACTTGGAATTGACAACTAACTTGACAAAGTCACATTCTCCCATTTGAAACCAAAGCGACAAATTTGGAAAGAGTCCCTCTTCTACTTCCTAGATTAGGCACACTGAAATAATTCAATGTGACACACAAGTGACACAACAACTTGTCAGGTTCAACGCCCTTTTGTTTGTGGACCTCTACAGCAGAAAAGTTAACTTGCTTTTCTTTAGTAACCACCCGTGTCCTTTACAACTGACACGTATGATGGGAAAAGAGTAAGTAAGGCTGAGCTCATGAAAAATTTTATGAGCTTTGCAGTGTTTTTATAGGTTAACCTTAAATGTAATTGCAGCAGTTCTATAATTTTTTAATCGCTATATATAAGTAGCGACCTTGGTTTTTACCCCTTCATCGGAGACAATTCTGGTAAGTTGTCAAGAGGTGGAAGGAAATGACAAGTACAAATCTGAATGATGGTTTGCTAAACAGGTTTCAAATCAAAAAGTGTCAATCACTAAAAAGATTTTATGCTACTTACTAACCATGGTTCCACTAACAAACCCAGTAATTAAATTCTAATTGGCTTCCACCGAAAGGAAGAGAATTTTTGTGACAAATTTTAAAAACAGCTCATCAGTAATATGAGAAATCTGAAACTTGCGGAGCCAACAACTGAAAAATTTATGCTGATTGCAGATTTCTTCCTACTGAAGCTATCCTTCAATACTACAGGAAGGCAACGAATCGAATATGATGGAATTGATGCCATACATGGTTTCCAAAGTGCAAGTGACACTAGCCAATGCCAACAATTCCCAAAAACAAATTGACCAATCAAAATACGTATACCATATATTAATATTCCACCCACACCATTTATTCATTTTCTGGAACTCATCCTACTCAAATGCATAGCAAGTGCATCCCTCACCCTCACTGCATTATCATCCCCCACCCCATCAAAAGCAGGAAACCCCTCTTCCTTTTCCAAGCAACAACCCTTTCCAACCCCTTCATCCGGCATTTTCTCATTGCACTTCACAACAAAATTATGCAATAGACACCCCGCAACAACCACAAACGGCAAATGCTCAATACACTCTAGCTTCCACTTCCTCGAGGCCGCCAGAAGCTGCCACCTGGCACGAAGCCCCCCAAAGGCATTACCAACCAACTCCATTGCATTACCGTGAGCACAATTGAAAGCCCTCTCCGCCGAGCCAAAACTATCCTCCTCATTCACTCTGTTATAAGGAGTCAAAAGCCACGGCAAAAGGGGAAAACAGGATTCTCCCAGGATATACTGAGGAATCAAATTACCGTCGTTGAGATTATAACACGGTCCATTCAACAATTCCTTGGATTCCTCAACCTCGTGATAAATCTTACTCTCACGCAAAATGGTTTCGGGATTCATGGTACTTGGCCACCCAGCTGAGACATCCAAGAACCTCCCTTCGGAGTCCACCAACGCTTGAACCATCAAGCAACCATCTTCGCCCAACAACGAATCGTCAATTCTGAACCTAGCCAGCCCTAAAACCCCGAAACAATTGGGGAGAGAACTCCAGCCGAAACCCACCACAACCCTCTCGGAACCGGTGCGGAGCTCGAAGAGGTATCCCAGGTTGTCGACGACCGCCTTGCAGAGGGCGAAGAAGGCGCGGCAGGCCTCCGACGGCGCGATACCGAAGCGTCGGGCGATGGCGGCGTAGGGGGCGGCGTGGGCTAGGCGGAAGAGAGCGGCGGCGAGAACGCAGTCGGGGGCGATGTGAGGGAATGAGGGGGCGAGGGAGGGGGTGAGAAGGTGGAGGAGGTGGGAGAAGGAGGGCTTGGACATGCGGAAGGCGTTGAGCCATTGGGAATCGGAGAAGGAGCAGAAGCGGCGGAACCAGCAGTCGCGGTGTGGCGGAGAGAGAAGGGGTGAGGGTTTGGGGTGTGGAGAGAGGGAAATGAGGGATGAGATTAGGGATTCGAGACGGAGGGATTGGGAAGGGAGGAGAACGACGTCGTTGCGGGATAGAAATGAGTGTGCTGTGTGTGTGACTTGGGCGATTAAAGCGGCGAGGTTTTGGGTTTGGGTTTGGAATTGGTGGTGGTGTTTTACGTTGGGCGGTTTCTTCCCCTTCCGCTTTTTGGCCATCACCTACCACCTCTTCTTCTGTTGCTGATTTCTTCACTGTTAATTTTCAGTACACTCCTTTCTACATCTTTTACTTTAAATCTTTTTTTTTTTTTTGGCAACTTCTCATAAATATTTATACACAGAAAATTTTAAATAAATGACAGCTAAAACAAGACTTAATAAAAAAGTAAAATGGGGAAATGTCACTAACCAAACAATCCATAATTAAATCAATTTAACTTGTATTAGCAAAACCTCTAGCTCTCAGGTATAAAAGCTAAAAAAAGAGGAAATTATGAGAAACTGAATTTAGAACAAAATACAGAGTTATTTAATTATGAAAAGTTTTAGGAAAAAATTGAATTGAATTTCAATTTTAGTTTTATATTTTAATTGAGAATAAAATTTTGTTATTATTATAATAGTTTATAAATAATTCAATGAAAGATAAAAGAAAAATATATATAAAATTGTTCCTGGCCCATCGAATAGAGTAGCAATCTCTTTCCCGGGAGCACATAACATTTTCTTTTTTTTTTTGACGATACGCAATTAACTTAAAATAGTTATCCCCACAGAGTACTTTTCAGATTCAACCTACCCTTTCTAGCTCCTATTTTTTTTTCTTCCAATCAAAAAGAACCCATCAAATATTGAATGACTGAGCACTCAAATCCTATCGCGAGTCTTGAT
>Ga0099822_1002433_pt1:17500-23173 | contig 23173 bp, 10 predicted proteins | sample CowpeawhiteBW_FD_76839 | JGI IMG/M metagenome (GOLD analysis project Ga0099822, IMG submission 76839) | Root nodule microbial communities of legume samples collected from California USA - Cow pea white BW | ecosystem: Host-associated > Plants > Roots > Nodule | place: USA: California... | reverse complement strand
TATATATATATATATCGATTTTGGTAAACATCAAAATAGTGTGAATCCACCTTATGTTCACAGTCTTTGCCACCACCACCCACCACATTATAATTCATTACATAAAGTACCACTTGGTCAATCTCTTTTAGAAAATATGAAATTGGGTTGTAAATTGAACTAAAGATAATATAATTTATTTTTCTTAGTATTTCTAAGATCGACTCGTTAAAATTGGTACCTCAAAATTTTCAATTTTTTGATACACAATAATTAATAAATATTATAATTTTTCCATATAATGATTTATTACTCTTCAATTAATATCATTGACCTATTTACGCCAAAACTAATTGTGACATGGTTAAAATTAGCATGGTAAAACTGCTAATTGAAAAGTGCCATAGTAGTTGTGATGTTCAAATCAACATATTTATAAAATATCGGGCAAAAATAGTAAAAGAAAATTGAAGTAACCAATAAACCCTATTTATAAGTATGTACCATATATTTTCTTTTATGTAGGAGTATATAATAATGATAATAATAAAGGTTTATATTTTGTTGTGAGTTTTTAGTAGTTTTAATGTTATGTTTAATGTTTGCATGTAAACTTCTTTACGCAATCTTTTAAGTTAAAAAAAAAAAAAGGAGAAAACTTTACATTTTATATATAGAATCATTTTATATTAAAAAAAAAACAGAGTCTTGGAGTTCAAAATTAACTATGTTATATCTTTCAAGCTAAAGAGACAAGACGAGATCACTATTGCTTGAAGTGAAAGCCAAACCACGAAATCCAAAATCATTATCATTATTCTTTACACTTTAATTAATCTTTCACGAGAAGCAAACACAAGAGCAACATATACAATTTTAGGGCTCAAGACAATCTCATAGCAAAACAACTTATAATGTATGGTAATGATGTTTCTAACGTAAAATTTCATATAATATTTTAACCGAGTTAATTTTTTTTCCTCCTCAAATTATTATAAGAAATTGTGTTTCACTCTTAAACTAAATTATAAAGTATTTAATTTCTGCATTTTACGAAAAGTATATAAAATATTTTTTCTAATAAACATGTAAAGTATTTTCTATATGACAAATAAACATATATAGTGAATTATTATATAGTCTCCAAACACTTCTTATTGAGAAGAAGGATGTTTTATATAATTTTTACAAAATATAGAGACGAAATATTTTATAATTTAATTTAAAAACGAAAGATAATTTTTTATAATAATATTTAACCCATTTAATTTATTACATTTTAATTTGTAAATTCATAGTTTCTAAAACACAAAAATGGTATAATATTTGAAAAGTGTACAAACTGTTAGGAATCCAAGTGTGAGTCTAAGTCTTACACTGGTTAAAAATGAAAAAATAAATCACTATATAAGGATAAAGACTTATAAATTCATATTGCCTTAAGATTTTGGGTTAAAAGTGGTATCAATGTTTTATGTAATTAGGTTTAGGTCTCAATCTCTTTAGTGAAATCTTCTCCTGTATAAATCTAACACAAATATCATTCTTATTGTAATGTTGTACAAACTTTAAGAGACTAAAACATCTTTATACAAAGTAAAGTTTACTCCAATATTCCAAACTATATATATATATATATATATATACCCTAATAATTAACATCATACAAAGTAATAAGAATGCACCTTTTTCTTTATAGATCCGAATTGATGAGCATGTTAACAATGGAAAGTGCAATAGCAGAAAGCTGAAAGGTATCTTTGTTTCTTTTTGTGAGTGGAGAAACGACGCCATTGTTCTTCTGTTTGAATCCATCTTCACACGTGGTAGAGGCATCGATGATTGAGCTTAGTTTCACGTTGCAATCGGAATAGCGTTTGGCCTTGTAATCTCTAATGGCTTCTCTGAAAGTGGAAATGGTGTCGGAATAGACTTCAAGGCAATCATCTAAGCATTCTTTCATGAATGGGTCCAAGCTCTTGTTCTTCTCCAAAAGATCATTGATGTGAGCATTAGTATCTGACACATTGTGCCTTGTAATCTTGATGGAGATTAAACCTAGTTCTTTCAGGTTTTTCGCATGTTGGCTCCTATGGTTGGATTCCAAGGATGCTACACAGAAGTTGTAGCTTATGTTTGGGTCGGTTTTTGAGCAATTCTTGCATGTTTGTTGGATGAGACGGTTGGCAAACCCTAGAGAATGGAGAGAACAAAAGATGATTGTGAGAGTGAACAAAAAGGAAGAAGAAGAAGGGTTCATCTTCTTTGTTTGGTGATTTTTTGAACTTGGGTATGTTTAATTAGGGTTTAAAGGTTGCATTCATGGTGATTTATAGATGGGAAAAAAATGGTGAATTGGTGTAGTGGTTGTGAAAATGTTGTTTCTTGATTTGTATGTATGGTGGAGAAAGAATGCTTACATGGGAATGGGAATGAGTTTAAGGTTGTCTTCTAAACAAGAAGGAATTGCAAGCTAAGTTACTTTGGTATGATTAAAGATTGAGTAATTATTATGGTGATAAAAGCAAAGAACTTAAAAGATTTTGGAAAGGATTAATTCTAGCACAAAAATAAGTTGGAGATGTGGAAATATAGCTACGTAAACTTTACTCAATTATCTTGCCTTTTAAATTATATATATGACACTTACTTAAATGATTGAAGTTTTGTTAGAAATTACTAAATTTTTTGGTTTAATTTCATGTAACTTTTTTAACTTATTTTTAATGAACAAAACAAGGTGTTGATATCACTCTTTAGAAGAAAATAGTACACGTAGCATTTTTAAGTTCTATTTTTCTTAAAATTAAAATAAAAACAAGGCATTTCAAAAAATTAAAATTAGAAAAATTGAAAATCCTTTAAAAAAGATAAAAAAATTGAAATCTTACAACTAATATTTTTCTTTTCATACACTTATAATAGAGCTGATTTAAAAAAAATTATCAACCAAACATGAAAAAAACAATCTACGGTATTAATTTTTTTGGCTATTTAAAAATTTTAAGTAGTGTCATTTAAACTCTTGGAATTTTTATAAATTATATTTAGGATTAAATATGTATTTCATCAGTTGACTTTCACTAAAAATTGGAATTTGTCATTTTCAAAATTTTAGTCCAATTTAGTTTTTCAACTTTAGAGATATGTGTATTTATTCATTTTAACCAAATTTTGTTGATTTTATTTAACATTTCGAACATGTTTCTTAACTAATATTGAAATAGGAAAATATATTAACCCGTGTAAATAATTCAAAGACTACCATAAAACACATGTGAAATATTAAATAAATTTAATATAATTTGGTTCAAAAGATAAAATCTGTGTATGTCTAAAATTAGGTGACTAAATTAGACCAATTTTTGAAAAATTCTAAATTTCATCGAAAGTGAAGAGACAAATAACAGGTTTAACTTTTATATTTATATGAAGTTTAAAAAAGAAGAAGGAATAAGTTAACAATAGAAGAAACAGAGGTGCTTGCTCATACCAAATTGGACCCAGCAAACGCAATATTTGATCTAACACTTTCTTTTACGGTTTTTGCTTTTAGCACCTCTATATTTCGTTTTACACCTTTACTATTAATAAAAAAGTTTTATGATGATATATTATTATTGATAGTATTTTTGGAAGAAAAAAAATTGTAAGAATTTTAAAACATTATTTTTATTGTTGCACTGTAATAAAAAGATGTTAAAAGGATTTATGAAGTTACAAAAGGCAAAAACTTCTTCACGAGCCCTTCTTCATCAATCTCATAAGAAAGTTCTTTTATACTTTTTGCAATTAAAAAAAGTTAATTTTTTCCCTGTATTTAGTCATGAAATGTAGTTTATTATTTTTATTTTAAAAGGAATTAACTTGGTTTCTTGAATTAAAAAAAATTAATATAATTTAAGTTAAACCGAACAATTTAAAATTATTGTATTTAATTGAAATGTATTAACAAATAGAGGAAAAAAAAAGCTAATTCACCCTTCCATTTTTTTTCTTGAATGACTTTTAAGGCATATAAATAATATGCACTAATTCCAAAATGATTACTCTTGTATATCATACTTTGCGAACAGATTATACAAAAGAAAAAGATGTAAGGTTTAAGATTAATTTAAATAACAATATATAAATTCAGTTTAAATTTATTATACCGATGTAAGAAAGTTAAACGTAGACAAAATGTAAAAATTGTGTTTCATGAAGAAACTATTCTGATGTATATTGGTTGACTTGTCCAATAAATGCATTGTTTGAATTAAACACAAGCGCTCACAAGACAGTTATGCAACCCGCAATCTACTAGGAATCGAATTCGGGACACTAGTTTTTGCTATACTCATGTGTATAGACAAACATCTAATGTTTTCATTATACTCATCAAATTAATATATGAATAAACTCGTATAATGTGTATTGTCAGATTCATCTAATCGATGAATGAACAAACTTGTGTAATGTGTATTTATAGACTCATTTAATTTGTTTGTTGAAATACTTGTCTAATGCATATTTTCAAAGTTGTCTAATCAATATATGAATGACTTGTTTAATATGTATTGCTAGACTCGTGTAACCAATACATCAACAAATTTATCTAATGTTTTTTTTTTTGCTTTACTCATCTAATGAATGATGTATTCCTATAGTTATCTAATAATTTATGTTACACTCGTCTAATTAACATATTTGAAATGACCTGTCTAATATTTATTATTATACTCGTTTAATTATTGTATCCTCTAATGTGTATTGTTAGACTCATGTAATTTTTTTTTTCTATATTCTTGTAATTAGCGTATGAAAAAACTCGTCTGATGTATATTGCTAAACTCATCTAATTAATACATCGACAAACTCGTCTAATATGTATTGCTAGACTTGTCTAATTAGTATATGGACACACTCGTGTAATGCGTATTGCTAAACTCGTTTAATCAATGTATATTGAGACTCGTGCAATGTGTATTAAAAGACTTGTCTAATTAGTGAGAGGACATAGCCGTATAATATGTATCAATAGACTCGTCTATTCTATGTATAAACATACTTGTGTAATGTATATTGTTAGACTTGTCTAATCAGTGCATAAACATATTTGTCTAGTGTCTCTTGTTAGACTTGTTTAGTGTATGGACATAATCGTTTAATCAATGTATGTGCAAACTCGTTTAATGTGTATTGCAAAACTCATTTAATCGGTGAATGTAGAAGCTCTCTAATGTGTATTGGTAGAATTATATAACTTGAGTATGGACATACTTGTGCAATGTATATTGTCAGGCTTGTCTTATCGGTGTATGGACGAACAAATTTTTGTAGTGTTTGTTGCTAGACTTGTTTAATTAATGTATGGTCAGACACACTTAGTGAGTATTTCTAGACTCACTTGACACATGACAAAAGAATTTTCTTAAAAAGACTTAAAAAAATAAAAAAGTAAATAAAAAATAAAATAAAAATTACACATGACACATATCTAACACTCTTAGTAAAATATTAACGAAAAGGAATTAATTGTCACATTTTCAAATACATGGAGTGAATTGAGACCAATTAGAATATAAAAACTTACTTGAAATTTTCAAACAAATGCAAATATAAAAGATCTCAGATCTTTTATTATTTTATAGGGTTAAGTATGTTTTTAGTCCCTGAACTTTGACACAAAATTGGAATTCGTCCCTGTTCGAA
>Ga0099822_1002433_pt1:0-12500 | contig 23173 bp, 10 predicted proteins | sample CowpeawhiteBW_FD_76839 | JGI IMG/M metagenome (GOLD analysis project Ga0099822, IMG submission 76839) | Root nodule microbial communities of legume samples collected from California USA - Cow pea white BW | ecosystem: Host-associated > Plants > Roots > Nodule | place: USA: California... | reverse complement strand
GCGAGAAAGCAAGATTGCGCAGCAAAGTGATGCTTTATCAAAAGGCATGGAGTTAACCACTCGTTATAATTTTCTTTTTTTATTTTCTGCTGTGAAAAAATTTTCCTGTTTGAATCAAGGTTAAGGTTACATTCAGTCAAACTGAACACTTTTAATAAACCTCATTCATTAACATATTTATCTAAGCATATTCCTCATTTCAATGTTGATATGTTATATGTTTTTTCTTTTGTCTATAATGAAATATCTGAAAGACAAGATCTCTTGCAGCTTCCTCAACATGATCTTACAGTAGAAGTAGCATGGCCTCAATTGTTTCTTGACCACAAAGGAAAATATTGGGATGTTCCTGAGTCTTTATCTGTTGATTTGGCATCCCTTTTGTCTCCATCTGGACTCCGTTGGCGCGTTGGGTTACATAAAAATGGTGGTAATCCCCAGCAAGTGAATGCAACTGATGGTAACCCGCCATTGTCTCTGCAACCAGGGTTATGTCTGAAGGGTGCCACGAGCTATGAGAAGATTAAATACTTCTGGAGAGATAAGAGCACCGCGGAAGAAGGGAATGAAGAGGTGGTTCCATATGATGTGCGTCTCAACGAACCTCACTCAGCTGTGTTTGGAGTGATTGGTAATTTCTCTACACTGTATGGGATGAGAATAAGTATTAAAGTATGTTTAATGTTTTGTGTCAGTCACTATTTTTCATTTTTGTGTTGTGTTTTTACTTAAGCATACAACTTCTTTACCATTTTTGATGAAATTACATGACTTATGTAGAAGAGAAGAAAGGAATACTGGCAGCACAGTGAATTTATATTACAAGTGTGTTTTTCTGTGCTGCAAAATGCAAAAGTTGCTCCTCGGAGGTCATTTTAAGATCCTCTAAATGCTGTCAAGATTTCTGAGATATTTTCTAACAAACTTATTGTACAAACAGATTTCAAATATGTTAATAACGGTTAGGTCTATAGAAGGAGTTTTATTGGAGAGATGTAACACCAATGAGACATGAGGTCAACCACATAAGGCATTGACACCACTTTCAACCCAAAATCTTAAGGCAATGAGTTTATAGGTCTTTATCCTTATATAGTGTTCTACTTTCTTATTTCTAGTTAATGTGGGACTTAGACTCACACTTAGATTCCTAACCATAACAAGAGCTTTGCTCGCTTAAGTTACAGATTCTGTTTGAATAAAGAGTTTTTGAATATGGATATGAATGCATTCAAGGAATTCTTCGCTGGATTACATAAATTGTTTTCCCATTGAACATATTTTGCCATTATGCGGATGAGGATGTCAGCTGTGTAGTAGACAAGTTTTGGCAATTTTAATATGCATGAATTGTTTTGCTATTGGTTCATAAACATTGCAGGCGGCACCTTTACTCTATGGCTTCGGAATGGAAGGAGCTTTTCTAGCAGTAATTCAACAGAAGATTTAGGGGTGTCAACAAGCAAGAGATTTGAATATTTTGGTGATTTATTTGGCTCAGTTGGTTACTCCTTTCAGCTTGGAAAATTCACAAAAAAATATGGGGACTTAACCAGACTAGATGCTCGTCTTGATATTTCTTCAGCTTCAGAATATGCAAAGAAGATTCTGAATAGTTCCAGGGCTGATGCATCAGCTTCGCCCAGGCTAAATTTAATCATTCAACAACAGGTGAATTTTTTCTCTCCTGATACAACAACAACAACCATTATATTCTAGATCAACAGCATTCTGAACCTGATAAATACCCTTGTAACTGTGATAGAGATTTATGTAGAAAAATGAAATAAAATTGTTTATTTGTCCACTTGTAGGTTGTAGGGCCAATTGTTTTCCGAGCAGATACCAGAATTGCATTGGAGTGTTTCGCCTTGAAAAATGGTTTGCCGGTAGAGGATTTCATTTGCAGCCTGAGTTACTCCTTGAAGTCATTTGAGTCTGGAAAGGTTGTTGCTTGGTGTTCTCCGAAAAGGAAAGAGGGAATGGTTGAGTTGAGAATGTTTGAGTTTTAGAAGACTCAACATTTGATTTTGATTACATGTTGCATGCATCATATCATCTGTTGAAACTCAGTATCATTGATTCTGTAATGCCAAAAGGTTTAGTTGTGTGTGTTTTTATTCATTTGACATTCAAATTCTAAAGAGAATCAAAATAGCACTCTTGAGACATGGTGAAGTTCAGATATTTTTTGAAGTTGGTGAAACTGATAAAATAGATAGAAACAATATAAAACCAGTAAGAACTGGTTTAAACTGATGTTTTTCAATCTTAAGATGAAAATATTTTAAAGACAAATAAAATATTTTCGAACTGATATCTTTTTTTTTTCAAATTTGGACTATTCGAAATTTGTGGAAATGGATAATTTGGAAAAATCTTTTACAGATATTTTGTTGTTGATTGGTTCATGAAAGGTTTACTATCTTTATTGTAAAGAATATGGATCCATACTTTAATTTTGATGATCTAATGTGAATATAAAAAGTTACTAGGGAAGTAATCAGGTAATTGGGAATTTTTCTTTGAAAAGATTGATATAATTATAATTAATTTCTTGAAAATATTGATTATTTATTAGTTCATAAAACAGATGTATACTTATTATTGTTAAAATTGCACAGTGAAATGTTTGCTTCTAGACAAAAATCAACAGAGGATAAATTGATTTAATTAATAAAAATTACTACTTTAAAATTTTTACCAAAATTTATTGTTTCAACTAAAATTTCTTTGCTTAATGTAACTATTGATAGATAAAGAAGGTAGCGAGATTGACACAAAATATTTATACAGGCTAGGATTAAAATATATCGCATGTCTAGCTATTAATCTCTCAAATAGAGAAATTAACTCAATCAATAGAATAAAGCACAGTACAATCACAGATAAGAAAGTTATAGGGTTTATAATACATCTCTTTTGAAGTTACAAGAGATGAAAAACATCTCCCTTAAAATCTACAAGGGATAAACACCTCGTTTGAGTATCACAAAGGGTGAAAACACTTTCCTTGAATCCACAAGGGATGAACACCTCTTTTGAGTCCCACAACGGATAAAAACTCATTCCTTGAATCTACATGGAATGAACACCTCCTTTGAATCACACAAAAATGAAGAACTTCTCCTAGCAATAGCAGTAACACTTAATCACACAATAATCCACTTGATGAAAGTTATTGCTCTCCTCACACTAAGTTTTTCAAATCTTTTTCACAAAGAATTCTCAAGTATTCAAACTTATCTAACTTCTGTATTTTATAGAATGGACTCACATTTATTTATAGAAGTCACTTTCGAAATTAGGTTAAGAATATTAAAAGTCAAGTCACAATTGTTGTTGATAATCGATTATCATATAGGCTTTTCTCGAAAATTATTTTTTACTGAAATAATTGATATCACCTGAGATAATCGATTATTCTAGTAAGTTTTGCAAATAAATAAAACTCTCTCGGTGTTTTGCTTCCTGGGTTCTATCTTTTAACTCTTGACCTATTAATTTATCTATTTTAAATAAGATACACATATTACAAGACTTCAACAACTAAATTATTAAATTATTAAGTCTTCAATGTATCTCTTGAATCCAAGCTCTATACATTCTTTAAGTCTTCATTTTTTCATGAATCATCATTAAGTTTTTCACATTTCTCCATAAGTCATCATCATCATCATCAAAACTCTCAATTATCCAATTTGGCCGACGAATATCCTTGCTGAGACGCAATTCTAAACAATTTAGATATTGACCTACTTGGTAAATATTTCTTTACACTCCAACATGGTCCTTGTTTTTTTTTTATTGAATTAATACTTTTAAAATACAAACATCCATACATTAACATGATCTTAACTTGTTGTCACGAAACTTATAACTCTTTTTCAAATGACATACTCTTTGATATTTTCGAAGATTATAGGATGTGATGACCATTAAAATATGTCATCTTTGTCTTAACCAATAATCTACGCACATCGTCAAAGAGGTATAAAAATAATAATAGAACATATAGGTGATTGTTTTATCCAAGTTCATGAAAAAAATATCTTTTACTCTTTTTTTATTATTACCTTATTTTATTTTTTTGAATTATAAAAGGATAATGTTTAAAATAATATAATATAAAAATAAAATAAGAATAAAAAACTTTAAATAAATAATTAAATAACAAGTATATCACATATAAATAAAATAAAAATGTCTAAATTAATAAATAGGATCCATGAATAAATATATCTAAATTAAATAATATAATCAGAAATTTAATAGAAAGAATTAGTGTCATAAATTAAATAACATAAATATAAATTTAACAAAGAGGACTGGTGCCAAATGATAGATAAATTAAATAATAAAAAAATCAAGACATTGAAGATAAATGAAATAACAAAATTATAGACTTAATAATAGAACGACGATATCATTCTAAATTTAGTAAAAATGATCACTTCAGGATAAATTAAATAACATAATTATTAAATTAATAAAAACCACCAATAAATAACTGAATTATAAATTTGATAAAAAAAAATCAGTGCAAAATTAAATATACATAAAAAATTAAAAAATAAAAATATATTTGAAATAAATACAAAATTAATAAATCACACATAATTTTATTAAAATCAATATAAAAAATTTTAATCTCTTATTTATTTTATTAATTAGAGTGACATAATTAATTATAACTAGAAATATTTTTACAAAAATTCAAATTTCATAAATATCACATTTTAATTTTTCTCTCTCTCAAATCCTCATATCCTTCCTATTTTATTAGTTATTTCCTTAAGCTAATACATTTATTTTAAAAAATAATAGAATATGATATGTTTATGTATATTAAAAGATTACAATAACTTTTAAAAATATTATAAATATATTATTATTATTATATAAATTCAAAGAGTATTATTATATTATAGTAAATTAAATATTTCATTAAATATCAGTAAAGTATTAAATATGGTACAAATATGGATTCGTGATTCAAATTAAAATATTACTGTATTATAATTCATCTGCCTATTTATAAGTTGAACGCTATCTCTAATTTCTTTTTAAACTATGATTACATGCATAAATACTAAGACATAATTTTTATATCTTCTTATCTTATCTTCTTACAATTATGATAAAATTAGAATAATCTTTTACATAACTTTTTTAATTATATATATTTATACTATTTTTTTAATACTTTTCTAGTAATAACACGTCTTTAAAACTACTTAATTTATTTTTTGATATCTTTTTATTTTATCTAAATAAAATTAAAATATTTTTAAATATAAATTTAATCATAAGAGTTATTTAGAATAAGAATAAAGTAAAAACTCTAATTATTTATACATAAGTATGCTGTACAAACACTTCAACTCACTTGGATCCTTGTCCCTATTGCCACACATCTCATATGACAATATGTTTATATATGTTGAAATTTTAAATTTACCTTTGATTTATGACTTTCAATTCTTTTATTAAAATAAATAATAAAATAAATAAAATAAATACAAAATTTAAAATATAAAATAATTCAAAATACAAAATTTATATTCTAGATTATACAATCCAAAATACAAAATAAAAAAGGTAATGGAAAAAATAAAAAAAGTAATAGAGTGAAAGAAGAAATTGATGGAGTGCAAGAAGCAATTGCCTAAAGAAATCAATGCAAAAAAGTAATGGACTTGCTTCAAGGTCAACCACTCAATTTTTTCTTTTATCCCTTAAATTTTCAAAATGATATTTTAACTTTTTATAAGAGTCACTTTTGAATTATACATAATTTTAAAATTTCTGAGCAAGATTTTCAGAATTTTCGACACAATCAGTCAAAACGAAATTTTTAAAACAAGATTTTTGGAACAAATTAGACCAAACTAAAACTTTTATAAAGAAAAACACCAAGAATGAATGAAATTTAGTCAAAAATAAATGAACACACTCATGTTTTAGCCTAAATATTATAAATAGATGATGTAACTTTAACAAAGACTAGAATTTTGGAAAGGGTAGAACACAAATTTATGATTAGAGTTTTGATTCAGAAACTATAACAGAAAAGGAATATAACATTTTAACACCAATTAATAGAAATGGTTTATTCAATTGAAAATACATTTGTCAAAGATATTATCAAAAAATAGTGCCCCCTACTCAACCACTGCCAACAAGTCACTTGCTTTGCAGAAGCAGTGCTTTGCATCAGTCCCCAAATCCACCTGATAAATTATGATGACAAAAGCATTTAATTAGAAAGAATGGCATTAAAATAACTAATGCTGTCAATGGTAATGAGTTAAGTTGTAATTACAAATTAGAATATCATTAGATAGATAAACACTAAATATACTATGAAAAATGAAAAATGAGACTATGATTCACATTTTTTAATTTTCATCCTTTACTATCTGATGTGACTTAGTGTGGATCATTGATTCTTTTAAAGAAAAAAATAGTAATACATTAATCAATGATCCATACTAAGCCATGTCAGAAAGTAAAGAATGGAAGACAACAAATGAAAATCATAGTATTATTTTCCATAAAGTATAAAGCAAAAAAATTCAAGTCCCTTACCTCATAAGCACTCATGTCAGTGAATAGTACCTGCAGAAGACAAATTAGAGTTAACATTTAGAACAAAACTTGGAGTTGATCTTCAATGCTGTATGAGGTGATATTCATAATGAGAATATTCTTTAGAGTAAATTATAATTGTAATGATACCCCTAAGATTTTCTTAAATTATACTTAAGCCCTACTTTTTTCTTGAGGATGGATTCAGTGATTTCATGTCTTAAATGACTAACTTCAATTTTTAAAAAAGAACATATAAAATAAATCAGATGAAAATGAACTGAAATTACGTAACTTCTACTGAAAAAAAAAAGAAAAAAAAAAGTCGTTGAATCTGGTCATATAAACAAAGATGGCAATGTAATGTTTTTTAGAACAAAGAAAAGGTTTGTGCAAAACTTAAAAAAAGAGTTAAATGTGTTTTTGGTCCCTCAAGTTTCAGTCAAATTTAGAATTAGTACCTCTTCGAAATTTTGACCAATTTAGTTCTTCATCTCTAAAAATGTATGAATTTAGTCATTTTAACAAGATTTTGTTAAGTTTATCTAACGTTTCACGTGATTTTATGATAGTATTTGAATTGTGTACATCGTTTGACCATTTTTCGCTTAAATGCTAACTCAAATATTATCATAAAACACGTTTAAAACTTCAAATAAACTTAACAAAATTTGATTAAAATGACGAAATTCACGCATTTTTATAGATGAAGAACTAACTTGACCAAAAGTTTCGATGAGGGACTAATTTCAAATTTCATTTAAACTTGAGAGAGCAAAAACAAATTTAACCAAAAAAAATAGTCTCAATGTAATTTGAGAAAACTGCATAATTTACTCTACTTTTTTATTATTGGTTTGTCTTTTATCCATTTCTATTTGACCTCCTTTGCAGTAATTAAACCTGTACCTTTGTTCCAGCCTTTAATTCTCCAACCTCAGCACCAACATTTAGGATCTGAAATAAATATAAAAGAAAATTACCTCATATTATATCCAAAACAAACAAAATTACCCATGAGAACATTTACAGAACCAAAATACTGAAAGTATCTATGTCTGCTTACTTCTCCCACAAGATATCGCTCAAATTTCACAGCTGACTTGGGCAGCAAAACTCCCCCAGCTGTTTTCTACACCACAAAAACATATTCAGAAATCAGCTATACATCATGGAAAAATTACCATGTAACTATACTTTAACATTTGTCATCTGCAGAATAAGTTGTTCTAATCTAACCATATAACAAACTTTTGCAAACCAGCAAGTTTATCAAACTCAAGAGTCTATGTAGACTCGTGGAAGTTCTGTAGACTAGACTCGTAGACTGTAAACTCGACTTGTAGACTCATAAACTCGACTCGTAGATTCGTAAGAGTTTACTTCAAATGAAAATTCAATCAAAAATAAAAAAATATTCATGGTACCAATTCCACAATATTAAAATAAATAAGTTCATGCCATACATCAACAAAATATTAATACTTAAAAGTGATAAGAAAATTATTAAATAACTAAATAACACTAATGTTATCAAGTTTATAGGTCTCTTTCATCCAATCTTCTAATGAAATCACTTTCAGAACTTCTTCATCATCTTCTTTTCTGCTACCTAAAACATCCGTTTCATGTTTTGCTCCAAACTTTTGCAAACCAGTATCCTAAATTATGTCAAATTAGTTCATAATACAACAGATGAAGCCACCAACTAGTTATAATAATAATAATACATCAGGTGTTATTTGACCATCACTTTCTCTGTTATCCTACCAATTGGGTAAAAACAATGATAAAACCACATCACTACATGGTGACATGGGTGTTATTGTTTTTATCAACACAATACAAAACCAAACTCAGGACATTGCACGAAGAAACATTGAAAACCTCAGAATAGTTATGATTGTAGTTGCTTGCTATTGAAATACAGTGACCAAAAATTTTATTTCATGGCAAAATCTAAACGGATTTATTTCTCAAAATCACATCAAACTGAGAACCCGAAAACTAGTCCAACATTCAGATAAGGACCACGAGAATTAGGAACATGCTAGCAATTGCAAATTTCCAACATTTAAGGAATCAAGTGGGAGAACAACGAATAGTTAGAATATGATATACTTTAAGATTAAGAATAATCAACACCCCATGTAAAAATATTTGGTTCTATGGATAAGAGTACAACATACATCTGATAGCTCTTCCAAACGAATAAGAACTCTATCAGCCTGAGGCACAACCTGCATCAAAAAATCTTAACTTAGAAGAAAAAAATTGAACTTTCAGAAATTTAAAACTCGGGAAACGAAAAGGGGATTAATATGATGGTGTAGGCTACAAAGATAAAACAAAATCCAAAAACCCTCTTAAGAAAAAGGAAAGAACCTTAGTGGGTTCCCACTTTTTGGCAATTGCATTGATCTTCAGAGAGCTCCTCTGGGAAACTGCATGTGACCCAGATGAAAAAGGTTAAGAATTTGATAAAGATATTGAATTTGGGGAAGAAAAATGAAAGACGCATACAAGAGGGTCTCTTGTTAGAGAAAGAAATGGCATTGGTTTTGTGTAGGAATGGAGTTGGAAGGGTGAGAAACGTTGATGCCATGGATAAGAGAGAAGAGACCAAACACCCGTTCGAAACAGCGAAGAATGGATTTAAGAAACGAGGTTAAACCCTCTTAGGTTTATCTATTCGGTTGCTATAGAGACCAATGAAACGACAAAGTGGGTGCCCCAAAAATCTATAGATGTTTGAGAAAGTACTAGAACTTGTTATAAGGGAACCTTTGAATAAATAGTTCACATTCGGATTGAATTTTTTTAATTTTGAACAAAATAATTAGCATTTTATGTTGAGATTGCTATAAGAGAAAATTAAGAAAGAAGAAGGGGAGAAAATAAAAATTAGACTGAATAAGTGATAAAAAAATTACAAATTGGTTGAAATAAGAGATATATGTACTTATACATAAATAAGATTTTTTTATTAATTTTTTAAGTAATAGTTCTTTTAAACTAAAATAATTATATTCTTTAAATAACCATTAATTTAAATTTAGTTATCCTTTAAATTAAAATAATTATTTTATCATTTTATTCTTTTGAATTATTATTTATTTAAATTCTGTTATTTTTAAAAATTAAATAAACTATCCAAAAAAGAAATATACACATATATAGTTGCATGGTGCAATTTTATAATTATTTTTAAAAAAATGTTAAATATGTTTTTGGTTTCTTAAGTTTTATTGAAAATTGGAATAAGTTTATTTTTAAAATTTTTGATCAATTTAGTCATTCATCTTTAGAAATGTGTAGATTAGTCTTTTTAATCAAATTTTGTTAAGTTTATCTAACGTTTGAATCGCATGTGATGATAGTATTTGAGTTGTTTACACAGTTTGACATATCTTCGTGTTTCAATGTTAACTCAAATATTATCATAAAACTCATTTGAAATATTAAAGAAAATTAACAAAATTTGATTAAAAGGATGAAGTGCACACATTTATACAATTAAAAGATTAAATTATGTTAAAATTTTAAAAATAGACTAATTTTAATTTTTATTGATAATTAAGAAACTAAAAACATATTTTTTTTTTTAAATAATTATAGTTTGGATATTAATGTTCTTTATGATTCACAAGATGTGGGGTATACAAAAGTTAAGAAGACGTGTAGCTGAAATAATATATTGCTTCATAAGATGAGAGTGATGCTTATTACTTCTGCTAACATGTTCACAATGGCTTATTACTTCTTTCACCTTGGATACCTACATTTTTTTTAATTTAAATTCTTATTTTATTTCAATTTAGCATTTATAATAATTTTCTCTTTCAGGTTCAATGTATCAACCACTAATAATTTCAATGTTAGAGAGGTTTCGTGGTGGGAGATACAACCTTTCGTTGCTTCTACTGCTTTGAATGTGTTCCTTAGAATTTGTTCCTTAAATATATTTTTCTGTATCGTAAATTTTTTATATCTACATTTTAATTGTTAAAATAATGTATTTTATCTTAAATGGTCAATAAAATTAATATTTTTAATTAATATTTTTTACTTTAAAAATTTATATATTTTACTTATTTTTTATTATAAAAAATAGATTTTATTAAATTGTAAAATTATAAATGTAGATGAATTATTATAAATTATATAATATTTAAACTATGACGTTTAAAAATGTTATAATATAATGAAAATAATGACAATTCAAAGTGTCGTTTCTCTTACGTTGAAATTATTTTTTAATAAAATTATTACGACGGTTTTAGCTATCGTTATTTATATAAAAAAATGTTATTTTATACATTATATTAAGTGGTGGTTGTTTGCGAGGGATGACAACAAGACAAGGTGTGCGAGTTTCATTATATCATCCAAATCCTCACAATAAAAATTCATCATTATCCCAAGCCTAACAGGTATACAATTTTTGTCTCATCAATTATTGAGTAATGGATACACTCGTGTACCCATCCCCATACCTAGGTTTTGGGTAAAAACTCAGGTTTCCTTACATATGTGAGAACCTAAAACCCCAAAATTCAATCAATTTGTCCAATTTCTCATACAGGTAGTTAACCATGGTTCCAGGCTGTCAACACCCAATTTCGTCTGGCTAAATAAATAATAGAATAAATAATAATAATTTGTTTTTTTTTTTTTAAAAGGGTCAAAAAAAAAGTTTTCTCTTTGGTTTTTTTCCTTGTCTGAATAATAATAATAACAGGATAATAATAATAATAATAAATAATCTTGTATGTATTTTCTTTTGAGGTTTTGTTTCTATTTTAGTCCAAAATACTCTGTACACCCACACCGTTTTTTTCTTGCAACTAACGGCAACCCAACATTTAATTTTCGCACCCCCACTCTATGCTTTGTCGTTTCTACTCCAAATTAAGAAGTTAGTCTAATAATTAGAAATTGAATATGTTCTAATATTTAGAATTATTTACTCTGACTTTGTGCTCTGATTGTATGACACCTCATTTTCCATATGAGGAAAATATTAATATGTTTCTCAAGAATATCTTTTTTGTAATTATAATTAATCTGTCACGTTTGATTTTGTGCTCTGATTTTATGACACCTTTTTTTCCTTTTTTTCCAGATAGAGAAAGTAGTAATATAATTCAAAATAATATCTCTTTTACTAATTAAAATTAATTTTGCTGATCACGTTTGATTTTGTGTTCTGTTTTTTATATGATTTGATTCCTATTTTGTAATAATTTTAAGACCAGTTCTTGCCTTTTAAAATTCATTGTAATTAAAGCAAACCTTTATTATGAGATTACATTAGATTTATAATGTTGTGTATATAAACCCATCAGAAAAAGAAGAAGATAAATTTAATTTTTCTCTCTCAAAATTTCTAGAGACCTCTCTCATCCTAAGCACACATTCTCTTTTAACCCTCGCACATAAAAAAATCCACTCACCTTCGATCGCCACCCCACGTGCTTCTTGGTGTTCCAACGCAACTATTGTAAGTCCGATCTCCCGTTCAGGTTCGCAAAATTATTTTTTTTATTGTGTTATGCAGTATTTCTCGAGATGTGTTTTTGATCTTGGTTGAATTTGATGTTTTCACTATTTCTTTTTGATATGGAAAAAAACATTATTGTCATGCATTTTGGGGTTCATTAGTTTTATAATTAATGTTTTATTGATTGCTTTGGGTTGTGAACGTTGTTGCATGAATAAGTGAGAGATATCAAGAGAGATATCATGAGAGATATCATGTTTTTCATGTTAAGGGTTGTAAAACGTTTTCATATTAAAATAATATGTTTAATCCTAAACGTTATTTCCTAATCTTTTATTTATTTATTTTCCTAATGTTTTCATAAATTGTGGATATATAATAGTCACATTTTGTTGGGTATCAATGT
>Ga0099822_1002431_pt1 | contig 23178 bp, 19 predicted proteins | sample CowpeawhiteBW_FD_76839 | JGI IMG/M metagenome (GOLD analysis project Ga0099822, IMG submission 76839) | Root nodule microbial communities of legume samples collected from California USA - Cow pea white BW | ecosystem: Host-associated > Plants > Roots > Nodule | place: USA: California | collected... | reverse complement strand
TTTTTTTTTTTTTATATATATTATATTATAGAATATATAAATATATATAAATATAAATACATATATTTATATATATATATATATATATATATATATATATATATATATATATACCCACCTATTAAGATGTGGATTTAAAGAATATTCATACCCGTTATTTACAGTTATCCATTTACGATATTCATTTTATACTCGTTACATAATAGCATATACAGATTTTTCTTACTTATGGTGATAATAATTGGTAGGTGACACGTCAGACATCCAAATACTTAAAGTAAAGCAATAATCATCGAACTTTCTATAGGAAGCATGCCTCATGGGACATCATTTGTTTTCCCCAAATTTAATCTATTTCAATTTCCTCTTCTGTACTTCTCATCGCATGCAGAATGAACAGGTCAAAAAGCTTCTTCAATCAAAATCATTCATTTCACTTTTTTTTCCCCTTTCTCTTTTCTTTAACTTCGCCAAACATCGCCGCTTCCGTCTAACCCAAACTTCATAATATACTATTGCTATTTGCAGACTTATGTTCAACGCCAACCCAAACTTTTTACACTTTTTCTTTCTCTTTTATTTTTTTATATTACAGATCCTTCATTATAAATAAGGTTAATTTACGTAAAGATGAGAATAATTGTATTATAAATAAATAAATAAATAAAGATATGTTGACATGTTTTACAAATGACTAAAAATAGAACAAATTTACCTCTAAACAATCTTCACCTTATTAGAAACTCTTAAATTTGCATCTTACACCATGCATGTAATTACTTACTAATAAGTACTTTCTTAGTCACACTTCACTTCAGAAGTTCAAAGATTTTAGGCTAAGAATATATGTGGTTGAAGAAAGGAAGAAAATGGGACAAATTGAAGAAGAATTTTGACATTATGACCCTTTTTCTTCTTAGATTTTTTTTTTCTTGACGGTTGCTAATGTTTTGTCTTTGGTTGGGAGATACTTGAGTCATTAAATTTGATAGGAATGATTGCTTAAACGAGTCGTTTATCTTAACAAAAATATGAGTATCTATCAATCCATAAATATAAAGCTAAATTTCAATACATAAAAAAGTGTTCACCTAACGTCTTACTGATTAATTAATAATTGGAGAAAAATCTGAAAAAAAGAAGTAAAATATGATCTGTTTAAATAATTATTTTTGTCTCACTTTGATCGATTAAAGCAAATCACTAAAAACTTTCCAAAAAAAAAGTGATCAACACGGAACAGATAGCATTATCCATAATCGAATTTGAAATTAAATGTGGGATCCATGCTTGTGCAAGTGCAAGCTCAAAGAAAGATACTCAATCCTTCACTCTTTTCTGCAGCAACACTAACAAAGGTAAATATTCTACTAGTGAAGCTTTATAATCGCTTTTGTCGAGATTCTGAAGCCATGTTTGGATCAAAGCTCATGCAAATTTAAATTTCCAACTACAAATTTTGATGTCAAAGCGATGGTTACACATCTCAAAAATCTTGATATTTCGAAAAATTGTGGACAACTAATCCTCACGGATAAAGATAATGATATTTTGACCCGCTTTTAACCCATAATTTCAATCATCTTTATATCATCTATTTTGATTTTCTTGAATGATGTGATGATTTAGAGATGAATGAAATGATGGTTAAAAATAGATTAAAAAAAGTGAATCAAAATATCATTATCTATCAGGTAAATATTGCGACTGCAATATTGTGAATACAAATTAATCAAGACTTTCAAAAGCATGCTACTGGCCTGAATGACCATGTCCCTGTTCATCAAATTGTTGTTGGTGGTTGTAGAAGTAGGATGCTTGAGAAGAGGTTGAAGAAAAAGTGGTAGAGAATTGAGAGGTGAAAGGATCTTGTTGCTGCTGTTGTTGTTGCTGATGTTGTTGTTGATTGTTGAAAAGATGGGATGTGTAGTAAGGAAACTGTGCATCATCGCTTGAAAGAATCTGAGCGTATTGAAGCAGGTTTGGGAAAAGTTGGTGGCCATGTTGATCGTGTGTGGAAAATGAGGGAGGAACAGCATGAGCAGAAGAAACAGTGTTGGAAGTTGCATGGGAGGGAAAAGTGTTTGTGTTTGATGAAGATTCAATGTTTTGGTGCATAAAAGAAACATTGTGATGAACTCTTTCGGGGAAATTAAGCTTTGCTTTTGTGCCTTTGAATTTGAGTGCTGCTCTGTCATATGCAAGTGCTGCATCTTCTGCTGTTTCGAAGGTTCCTAACCACACTCTTGCTGCTTTTTTTGGGTCACGGATTTCTGCTGCCCATTTCCCCCATGGTCTCTGTCTCACTCCTCTGTAGTGTGCCTTCTTTGTCACTCCTTCATTACCAACACACACAAATTAATCACAGATTCAATGTTTCATACACTAGAATTCAAGTTTGAATCTAAGTTCTATATTAAATAAAAATTAGAAAATTAAATATTATATAAGAATGAAGACTCATAAATTCATTATCTTAAAATTTTTACATAGAGATAATGTCATATATGTTGAATTCATCTCTTATTGATATCGTATCTTCTCATAACTTGGTTAAATTTATCTAAAATGAGTAGAAGTTTAGAAAGTTTATTTATTAAGAAAATAAGTAGAAGATTGGAATATATTTATTTTATTAAAAAGATATTTTCTCTTTCAGAAAAAAAAATATATATAACAAGCAAACTAATCAACATCTTGTTGTATAAAATAAATTTAAGTTCTTATATCATCGTAAGAAGAAGCTCAAACTTAACCTAACCGAACCTATTAAGGATAAGTTAGTGGTGAGAAGATATAGACTTTAGGTTAAAACCCTATAAAGAGTCATTGTAGACCAAAAAAGGGAGTTTCAAATTTATTTAGTTGTTATTTATTTCTACAAGGCTGAATCTGGAAACAGAACGTGCAAATTATAAATGTGGTGGAACCATTTCGAAACACAATGTCTTATAATAATGTAATTGATTATAAAAGAATGTAAGTGCATCTGTCTTAACTTAAAAAAAAAGAGAGAACCATATCAAATGTTTAATGCAAATACCGATGTAACAATGTTAAGGTAGGTAAGGTAGGTGTAGATTTTATGTTCCCCACTGCATAAAACTTGTCAAACTCTGCAGATATTCAATATTAAAGTATTTGTAATTTGATATCATAATTTAAAACGAAATTCAAATTAAAAATTATTGTTATAAAGTTTTAAAAAGTTCTAAGAATTATGCATGCAATATATATGTGTGACGTATGAATGTTGGGAACAGAAGTATGATATGTATTTTATTCTGTTACGTGAAGAAATTCGTATGTTTAGTTCTTTGTTGATGTGTGGTTTTGGGCATTGGTCAAAGATGAGATAAGAAGAAAGAAGAAAAACCACGACAACTTGATAGAAGACACACGCATGCATTGAATTTCTGTGTTTACTAAGTTGTCCACATGCCACTTATGCTAACATTGTCATTCCCAGTTTCCATTTTTCTCATTGTGTGCTGTTTTAGTTTTTATTTATTTATTTATTTATTTAAATGAGATTTTCAATATTTCCATCAAAATAAATAAAACTATGACATTCTTTCATGAAAAACTAACCTGTTTTTTTCAAAATACACGAGAGATCAGATCACAGATCGTTGTATAAAGTTATACTTATTTGAATTTAACAACAATAGATCAGAATACACCAAAACAAATGGATTCTACCTTTACTTTGGTTTTTTGACTGAAAACAGATTCATTCTGCATATGCACCATTTCCATTCATCGGAATTTAAAGACGCAGAAAAATGATGAATTGAAAGAAGATAAGAAAGGTAGCAAACCTTTATCTGAAGAAGGTTGAGGTTGAGGTTGAGGTTGAGGTTGATCTTTGGTGTCGAAGTTTGAGAAAGGAAAAGAGGTTGATTGTGACATAGGAGGGTTCCGATTTGAAGTTCCCATAACTTGAGAAAGAGCTGAAACCATTGCAGACATGTCAGTTTCTGAAGACCAAGTCGCATAAGCATCGAATTCTTGTACTGTGTCCTCTTTCTCTTCCTCCTTTGATGTTTCTGAAGATAGTGGTAGTTTTCCATGCCTTCTTGGATCCACTTTTAGGTTGCTTCTCTATGCTCTTTTATGTTCTTAGATGTGATCTTCTTCTGCTCGTGTCAATGCTGCTATATAATAACCCTCTTATACTTAAATATATATTTCTTTTTTTCCATAGTTAATCATTCACTCTCATTTCAATTTTTATCTAAAGTGTTTTATGTTATTATAATATTAATGCTACCATCTAGCGTTTATCTCTAGACCAAAAACTATACTTTTTAATTAAGGTATAATTTTTTTATTTAACTTTTAATTTAGATGCAACTCTTTAATTTAATATAAATCTAAACACTACAATTCGATTGTGATTTAGTTCATTTGATCTCAGTTATATAACAATTGATGTTACCTATAATAATTAAAAAAATATATAATATTTTTTTTTTCAGGATCTTTGTGGTGGTAACTGGTTAAATGACATTCTTTTTTACATGTCTGAGTTTTGAGTTCTTGGTAGACCAAATCCATATCTATTGCCATATTCTTCTACACCAATTGTGTTTTGAACAAGTGGCTTCATACCATTTAAAGAATAATGACAGTGACACGATTATAAGTGGCTAAAACAAAGACACATCTCTTCTTCTTCTTCTTCGATTTTCTTCCTTTTAGTAAATCGGATTTTCAACACCTTTATTAATTTGTAGGATCAATATTTGAGGATGGTTTTTCTGTACGATTTTCATAGTTATGAAATAATTAGTATTAATTGGTTATTGTGGTAATAGATTTTAGAACTAATAATCCTTTCTTTTTTGTATTTATTCAAAATTATTTTTAAATAGTTAACTTTTTTGGATAGGGAAATAAAAATATTTTTTATATGTTTAAAATATATGTGTACAAAGCTAAAACAATTTAATAAAAATTTCTTCGAAGGAAAAAAAAAAGTTGCATAGAAAAATTTGTAAGTTTCTGCATTTTGAAGGCGTAAAACCTAGTTTTTATTTAAGAAAATTGTTTTGATAAACTTTTATAGTTGATATTCCAAAACCTCATGGAATTTAGTATAATATATGTTCTTTTAAAAACTAAAATGGAAAATTTTCAGCTATTCCAACAAAGATGGGATAAGTCTTATCTACTTTTCTTAGAAAAATTGGGATGAGGCTAAATTTAAAACATTTTTTCAAACAAGTTGTTAAACATCTAAAAATTTGAAATTTATAATTAGTTTCTTATATTTTACTTAAAATATTTTCTTCAAAAATGACTTCCAAATTTTTTTTTTATGATTTTCACCTTATATAAACTTTATGGAACTTAATATAAATAAAATAAACCATTTAAAATTATTAATAGGATTATAATCAATTATATATATAAATGACTTCTTGAAATAATCATTTCTTAGTTTGTTCCATTTAGATCTATTAAGAGAGGATGATCAATGAAGTAATGCAATTTCAATGAAACCTAAATTCAACTATACAAAGAATTATTGATATCACTTTCAACCCAAAACTTTAAAATAATTTATTTATGATTTGTACTCAATATTAACTTACACTCACACTTGAATTCATAACCTTTTGAAACATTTGATTAATAATTATGACCAAACTTATCACTACATTTTTTTCATAAATTCAATTGTAATAAATTTGAATTTAAATTTAATACATTATTACTGTACAATTACTGCAACCTCAATTTATTAAAAATTGCTGAGATAATTTAAAGTAACTACTATCAAAAAATTAATAAATTTTAATTAGTATAAGCAAACATTTAATTCTTTCACCACAATTAAATTTTTAAAAGCATTAAGTTCATATAAATAAAAATTTAAACCATAAGATACATGGCTTGTTATGTTGACATAGACAATGAACATAACTTACAACAACAAAAAAAAGACAATAGACAGGAAAAGATTATGATTATCATCAAAAGATTATAACAAATATTTTGGTCATATCTACGATATACATATCCATATATGGGATGATGTAGACTTGACATTGACACAGTTCCTTAAATATATCAATCGATTTTTATGAACACTAAATAACTTAACGATGTTTTTTGATACAGCAATCTTCATGGTTTGTCTGCAAACAGTGCAGAGTGTTATCTATTTTCAATTGTCTATATCCCATATTTCCAAAACCTATCTTTAGTTCCAATCTCAAAACTTAATTCACAAAGTAACCACACACACACACCGAAATTGCAACCTTCAATCTGCACGCCGCGTGCATGAAGTACAATGTTGTCCTCATTCCTCTCTCTTTCATTCACGCATGATCTTTGGTCCTTTCATCACATGTAACTATCTTCTTTCAGCGTCCCATGATACAATTCCTTTCTTTTCATACCATTCATTCTCATTACTTCCACCACTTTTATTTTATGCTTATATCATACACGATATATACAACTTTATGTTTCTTTCACTCAAATAGTCAAAGAAAAATGAAATTTTTCATTCATTCGGTTAAAGATCCCCATCCAGTAAGATTAGTTTACGATATATAAATGGATTAAACTTTATAAGCTCAATTTTTAATATGGTATCAGAGTAGTCAGATTATCTTAGTGATATTTTTTGTTTATTTTGATTTATTATATCACTTATTATTGAAAAATTTATTATTTAGTTGGACTATTGTGTCATCCACTATCCGACTGCTATCAGATTATTCATTAATGTCTAATATCATGCTCGAAATGTATATGTTTTAATGTTGAGATCCTTAATACTTTAAATTTAATTTAATCTTATAGAAGCAATTTATAAGATAAAATTTGTTTTATATTATATATTATAAAGTTATCTTATTAGGATTTCTTACACATCATCAAACCTGTTCCGGTACACCCAATAAGTCTCACATTATTTAGGAGTCAAGGTCAAGCGAAGTTTAAATACTCTTACCTCCTTCGACCCCCCTCTGAGACATTTTTTAAAGACAAAACTGTAACAAAACTCAAATGCTCCAAAGTGGACAGTATCTTGGGAACGCGATATTTGTTCCTAGTTGTTCCTGACGATGACTGTCAGACGAACTTGGGTCGGAATCGGAACAAAACCACTTAAATATTAATAAGTGATTTAATAACAAATAACTCTAATTTCATCTTTAAAAAATAAATTTTACACATCGTTGTATTCCTCTAGAGATATTTATGTTCTAAATTTACTTGATGACTAGGGATGAAAATGGAAGACATGAGTAGAAGGTAAGTTAATTGGGTGGCATCAAATGCTTAGAAAGAGTGAGTAATGAAGATGAGTGGTACGTCAACTTTTCACTCATAATCGTATCCCATGGAATGATTGGTGATCTTACTTTAATACTTTAGTTGAGTTGAGTTGAGACACAACACACCACAACCTCTTTTACTCGCTAACTTTATGAGTAGTAACATAGAAATTTTGTGTACTTTGACGATAAACGGTGATTAATTAAGTAATTAATTAGGTTATTTAAATTGGCGAGGAAGGAACATTCAATGAATATGGATTTGGAAAGCAAAAGAAAAAGGGTGTCGGCGTGAGTGATTGATTGATTAATCGCATCACATGTGTGAGCCGCAAAGCAAAGAGCATGCATGATGATGCAAGTTGCATGGGAATGGATGTAGATGTCTGCGCATGCATTTGCATCTGCGTCTGCATGTGCATGTGCAGTTTCCTCGCATGCTATCACTGTCCTTTCATGTGTGTCAACATCACTCCCACATGCCTCCAACATCCCACCTTACGTTATTTTTTTCTTCTCAAATTTAATACATTACCAAATTAGAAAAGAGAAAAAAAAATTTAACTTTAAATAAATAACATCTACAAGTAATTTAGTTTTAAGATTTTTAATTTGGATGAATATATATCATTATCTTTACTATGCTCTTTGTGAAATTATAATTTATAAATGTTTTTTTCTCTCGTTGTTTTAGAAAATAGTACAATAAAAATATTTGAAATTTTATATCAAACTAAAATTTGACGACTTTATAATACAATATATAAGTAATAAATAATATAAATATTCTCTTTTTTAAGAGAAAATAATTATTCATTTTCTGTCTTATTTTGTATTTTATTTATTGTTTTAATAAATTTTTATGTGATATTAAATGATCGAATGTTAAGATTCGTAAATAATGTTTAATACAATCTTATCCGAAGAAAGAATTACTTATTTCTTAATTTTTTTTCTATTTTTTTCTTTTATATAATTAACGTGTTTTTAGCTTTTCGGTAAATTGTACTATGATATTCTTAATTTGCTAAAGCTCGTTTTTTTAGATATTCTTCATTCTCGATTTATTGATATGTCATATGAAAATTCCTTCTTAAGTTGAAAAATATACAAACGTTTATTCTAAATGATTAATCGTTGATAAATGACTAAGTCCTTTTCTTTGACACTTTGGTTGATTGAAATTTAAGATATAAAAATATTTAATATGTGATGAATGACATATTTTGGTTAACTATTTGAATACTATTTTGTCTTTAGCAATTAATAGGGGTGTCAATGTCATTTCAAAACTAGTCTGGTTTGGCCCATGAATTCTGACAACTACATTTCCACCACTCAAATCTATACTCTTTTTATTCTCATTTTGGATATGTCAAAAGAAGCTGCTTCTTTCTTTCTTCTCCCCCAAATATTAGATTCTATTTGCCATCATACTTTATGAACACAAAAATGTTGCTATTTCTCTACCAGTGAAAGGAAGAGAGATATAACCATGAGAAACAGAAAAATATAAATACAATTTATAATAAAGGAAATTATGATTATTTGTTTTCAAATTGAGGAAAATCAGACTCACATCAATCTTTTTTTCCAACAAAATGACACTCAACATAATTTTAATCAGACTATTTTAAAAAGTATTTTTCAGGTCTAACAAGTTTACTTATTTTGATAAATAAAATGATATTTACCATTTTTAGAGTTTTTTTTTTGTTCAATTTTAAATAATAATATTTGGAAATTATACAGTTTCATGTCTATTTAAACAAACAAATAAGAAGATGAAGAACTGTTTCATGCCTTTGGATTGCCATATGGGCAATTTTTTAATAAATAATATAGAATAATGTTTGTTAATTTTTTTTTAAATGATTATTCTTTTAAAACTGTCTTGTTAAGGAATTGTAAGTAAAATATTTTTAACTCAAATAAGTAATTCAAACTAGTTCACCAAAAGGTAATTCACCTTGTCACTAACATGAAATAGTTTTACTTGAAACAAACTTGAAATCTTGTTCAAAACCAATACATGAAATAATTTTACTTGAAACAAACTTACAGACAAAACGAGAGAAAAAAAAAGCTCAAATGAATTAAGATTATTCAGCTCTTTGTAACATTATGTATTAGTACAATGGAGCATACAAGTAAAGTTCCTTACATGCTAACTGGACCCCAGTTACAATGAAAAAACATTAGAAAAATAACAAATTAAAAGAAACAGAAATTGCCAGTTTTGATGAATCAGAATTGACATGAAACCTTCTGCATTGAGTCTCCTCTAGTAGCATAATTTGAGATGTCAGTTATGTCTTTACAAGTGACAACAGAGACTCAAAAGACGAGACACAACTGCTATATTATTCAAAGTGTAACATTTTCAAAGAAAAAGTGAATAGAAGAGTGTGCATGCACGCACACCAAACATCAACAATGATGAACAATCCAAGAAGGCTTCAGCACAGAACACAAATAGTTGATAAAAAATTTCAGCAGTTTGGGATGAGAATGACTCCAAAATCAACAATATACAGAAGAAAAAAGCAAAGAGAGGAAGAAGGAAAACAAAGGTAAAATTGATACAGACTAAGTTCTCCTCAAACCACTTTACAAGCCTCTCCTCCAATCTCCAATGTGAAATTCCTGTACATGTAATCTTTTGACACAGTACTCTTGCACATGAAAAGTTGTGATTTAGTAACAAAAGCCAAAAGAACTGGAAAACTTCTTCCCTTACTCAAGGTTAGTGTTGGTAAATATGTACTGCAAACATACTTTATGAATGTAACTAGATCACTTGGCTTCCAAAGGTTAACTTAGCATCCACTAAAATTAATGGTATGGATGGTTTCCTTAGTCTGACTCCAATGAATGGCTATCCTCCTGAGTGCTGCTTCTCACTCTTCCACCTTTGTTGCGAATATTAATGCCCACTGGGAAAGGAACCTGTGTTCCTTGCAAAGTTAGTAGCCATTCTGTATGTAGTTTTTTTCTCTCTTGGTAAGTGCAAATTTCAAATGGCTTCCCAAGATTCCATACTACTACTCTTGAAGCAGGTAAGAATACATGCTATATTATGCTTCAAGCAAGCAAGAATACATGCTGTATGCTTGAAGCAAGTGAGAATGTATGCAATGTAACAGATAAATGGATCTTAAAAGAGATTTATACCTGGTCACCGGCATTAGGGCCATCTGTATTGAAGAGGATAGGCCTGCAGCGCTTATCCTCATTCATCAAGCTTGAATTTTGGAAGTGAGCAATGAGTGCTGCTTTCCCTTGTATGCGAGCATATGCAAGTGATGCCACTTTCTCACTGTTGAATTTCTCCCATTTCTTTCCATTGAACACCTACCAGAGTTGCATCATATGATTTAGTCTATTGGTGCAGGTTGTGTGTGTGTGTGAATGTAATGTGATTATAATAAGTTTAACACCAATCATTTTCAGTGTATCATCATTTTCTAAAGCATACCTGATAGAATGGTATAATCAAGTCGGGATTGATTATGTTGATGAATGCATATCCCACGTTACATTTGTTCTGCAATTAATGTTGATTCCGTGTGAATAATCAAACAAAAAATGAGAAAGGAATACTAGAGTAAATTAAATTTCATAGTAGAAATGTTATGTAAAAGGAATCTGTTTTCATGCAAACAAGTATATTTTACTAGAGAAAATAATTCAGATGAGAGCTGCATTTTCTTAAACTTTCTTATTGTTTGATTTGTCCATGAAAATGAATTTCCCTGGACGAAGGTCAGTTCATTTTCTTCTCTTTGAATTTCATGCAAGAAACCAAGAAAGTATTTTCATTTTACTGCTGCATGAAACAGAAGAAAACAAATATGTTCCTGAAAGATATTCTCTATACAACAAATGGACCATTAACTTATTATAAAGGGGGACAGTCACTTGCCCTGAAATCAATTGGTAGGTAAACAAAATCATAAGTTCCTCTATGGCGTTCGTCAATAGCAGCCAACAACATCTTGGATGTATACCTGCAGGAGAACAAATCAGAGTGAAGGAAAATGATAAGATTAACAAAATTAATGTAAACGAGATGTATAACTGAAATAGAATTCGTCTTTTTCAGCAAAACTTATGCAACACAGATGACAAGGTTTCTCATACATGCTTAAAACCTATGAAAAAAAAATCAAAAGCTTAATTTTGTGTTTATATTCATAACCATCCACCAAGCTCACCCACCATAACAGTCCCAACTTTATAAATATGTGTAGTCTACTAAACTGGTCATTAACCACGGCAAAGAGTGAAAAAAATAAACAGGAAACAAATTGTCAAATATCAGGCCTATAAAAGATAAGTTTGTTCACGATTGAAGTCATGTTCCTATGGAATCAGAATGTATTTACTCGTGGAGAAAAGGAAGGAAACATAAGCTTGCCTACTACCAAATCTACAAGTAAAAGAACAACACAAAGTTGACATAAACAGCTTCAATCAAAACTAAAAACAAGGCTTCCAAAGAACTTCTTTGACGACATAAGAAAATTGAATTTTCTAGAAGTGAATTTTCCAGAAGGTTAATCTCTTAAAAGAAGAAATTTTAGAAGAAAGCCCAGTGCAAACTAGGAGTAATTTGCTTAAGCTTGCAGTTCACACAAGAGTTCTTTCTAGGGGTTTGTGAGACTTTTTCCCAACAGCAAATTAATAATTGGTCTGCCTTAAGAAATCATATACCCTAAGGTTGGCTGAAAACTCCAAAATCTATTGCAAAGTGAAAGTACAACCCAAAATGTACCAAATGAATGTAAAAACGTTTTCATCGCAGAAAGTGAAAAAGTAAGTAAGCATAAAAGGCTAAAGCTATTTAATGTAATATATACATTTCTACTTACTTGTTAGGAATGTTCTTTATCATAAGTGTTGTTCGGATATCTTCCCCTGTTTTTATGCGGTCAATATCAAGTTCATACTGTTTCTTGTCCGCCAAGTTTGACACACCTTCAGTTCTCCTGCTTCTAGTACGTTGTTTGTGAGTCTCAAATGAATTAATCATATGGTTTCTTCCAGGAAACATTAGGTCCTTTTGGTTATGAAAATGGAGTCCAAGATTCTTGGGGAGGATTCGAAAATCAACACAGTTTCCCCCAAAATGGGGAAAGAAATTGCAAGAAACAAAGTCAACACAATTTGATGTTGTATTACCAGAAAATTGCATATTCCCAAGAGATTCCCCTGCATAGGTATGTCTTCTGTCCCAAAAAGGAGCTGAAGGCACATGCTGGCTATTTATGGGTAGAACAGTTGTCATCATATGAGATGGTGACCTAGGAAGTCCATGCAACCTTGGTAGGGTGGGGGATGGACAAACTCCATCAAAATAAAAAGGTGAATTTGGCCACACCATTTCAGGAGGCTGATAGAAGTTCCCACATTTGTAATGATGGCCAGGAGGAAGAGGGAAGCTTCCATTACCAGAGGATTTGAAAACTGAGAAAAGGGAGAGAATAAATATGATCAATTTAGTATTTCTTAAACATATCTTAAAAATTAGTCTTTTGTTTCCCATTTACTATCCAGGAAGTTCCATGATTTATAGATTTGCTAGCCATAGGATGAAGAAAAAAAGAGAAACGACAATGAAGAAAAAAAGAGAAACGACAATAAAAAGTTCTTACACATTCCAATCAATTGCACTTTTTAACTTACATTCATTGAATTCCATGAAGCGTCCATTGGAGTTTACTTGACAGAACTGCATGCTTTCTATTCTTTCTTGTGTTTTAAGATTGATGTTTGCTGCCACCTCAGGAGGAATACGGCGAGCACTGTTAGCTAAACCATCATGAAATTCTGGGAGAAAATGTGGATGAGAAGCTGATGATTCGTCTTGAATATCAAAATTCAACTGGCCTGGGGAATCGTATTCAGTAATTTCACGTCCGTTGTCAAATGATTTAACTCTGACCAGTGATGGTAAGGAGTTAGGAACACTTGAAGAGACCCCATGAATACCAGCAGTTTTCACAGATGGTGTACATGAGGCAGGCTCAACACCAAGAATTCTTCCACCATCCATCTTACCAGGTTTAGAAATGCCATGCAAACCTGGTCCAACGTACAAACATCATTGAGAGAAAAAATATGTTTCTGCTGCTGAATTGATAGTTGATTAGCATATTTTCTACCTGGATAAAGGCTACTTTCTTTCTGTTCTAGTTCTGGATGTATCTGTTGAGCCATACTGAAGCCAAATAAAAGCAAAAAAAAAATTAGCAGAACAAAAACTAAATAACTTACAATTAATGGCTTCTGATCCTGTAATTTGCTTCTTGAACAATAAGGAACATAGAATGAAACACTGATACTTCTTTTTAAAATTGCAGACTAAATTGTGACTGGTATTGCAGTGTGACAGGAGGAAACTATTGTGACAATTGAACCCAAAGATTACCTCTGTTTTGAGTCTTCACATAGGTATGGTTCAACCTTTAGCCTCTTCCTGATAGTATCATCTCTATTTAAAGCATGGAGAGCTGCCTCTGCTGCTCTAGAATCATAATATTCAATCAACTTGTGATGTTGTAGATCATGTGGGCTTTTACCAATCTGCAGTTCAAGACAGTTAACCAACCACATACAAATTGTTCTGATCAATATTTGTGCAATAAATTAATTGGTAACCAAACTCACCTCCTTGATTTCTCCGTATACATTGAATATACGGTGAACTTCATTATCCGAAACAGATGAATCATACAAAAAGACCACAAGGGTGCGCTGATTCATATCTTTCTTGGAAGGAGTATCCTGATAAAATTTGTGCCACAAGCAAGACGTCACAATCGAACTCAACGCAAGAATATACTTTCAGTGTTACGAGGAATTGGATTCTCAGCACAGTTTGTTGTAGCATTATCAAAAAGACCAGTAATTACACAACACGATTGGATGAGCTTGTGTTCTAGGAGAAACAAAAGGACAAGAAAACAGCAAAAGCATACCTCAAAAAGAGATCTCAGTTCAGAATCTTCGACATCACTATTAATGTTTCTCACAACTAATGTTCTAGAAGGGTGTTTATCGTGAGGCTGTTCACCATCAATTAAGGCACTACACAGTCCTAGTTGACTGTTAAAAGCTCCATCAAGGATTTTAGAATTCTTTTGTCCAGAAGATGGAGTATTATCATCTCCTAAATCCATCCCTCCAACACTACTGAAAAGGTCTAGTTCATCCATGTCATCACCAGAGCTGTCTTGGATGATGTGGTCGAGCTCAAGTTCATTTGTCATTCCAGAAAGGAAATCATCATCACTGGGGAGTAGATTTCCGATAATTTGAGCCTCAAGTTCTTCAAGAGAGTCAAAAAGTCTTTCTTCCTCGTAGTGGGAAGCAACAGTGTCAACAGAATGCCCATATAAAGCATTATTTGCTGATGATCTCACTGCACCGATAGAAGTCATACAAAGGCATTTTAGCTCTTTAGAAACCTCAGCATACAACCCAAACTCATTTTAGAAGTTACGAGGCAAATAAAACTTACGTTTCCTGCTAAACAACTCCGACAGAGAACTTGAAAAGAGGCTACTCTCATTCTGAGGAGCAACTATATTGACTTTGCTACGATCTGGCAAATGGGATAACGCTTGTACACTCAAGCTGGTTTTTATTCCTTGATCAAAATCTACATGACATAAAATAGTCAAAGACTGATTATTAGATCATTATGTACCATCAATGCATATGCATGTCTGAGTTACTTTCTGTCGATACACTTGGCATGAAAAGTAATTTTCTAACTTCGAAGTACTTTGCATGCTGTACTCTCCTAAACTGATAGTTGAAGGTATTGAGAAAAAAATTAACCTAAAAGCTTATGTTGTCAAAAGCAACGGTAAGCCTTTTTGGGCTTGAAGCAAACACAGAGTTCAAGAGCACTCAAACATTACAAGTCAAGCTCTTCTAGTAATGAATGACCAGATAAAAGTTTTAAAATTGCTCAACCAAGGCAATCTGAGATTTCTAATATAGCAACTTGCAAATGCAAATGGAGCAAATGACTCCTAAATCCTTAACAACATATATACAAAAATCATATAAATTAGGGGAAAAAAGGTATTTAGCAGCAGATAACTGCAAAACGGATCCACCCCAGTAGCGCGCAGTCATGACAACAATAATAATAACACAGTCAAATAGATTAGTAAAACTAACCATAGCATTTCGGCATGTTATCTGATTTCCATAAGCTAGCCTGCCTCAGCAAAGAGAAAGAGAAAACAGGAATAAATAAGGACTGGAACCGCAACAGTGTTTCAATTTCAAATTTTTACAAATGACCCTAAAGTAACACCATGTATAGATGAAACAAGAATATACCTCATTAGAAGAACAAATATCTTCAGAGGAATACAACGATGAAGAGAAACAATTATAGTCAATTGTTTCAGAAGGCATGATGAACCCCACAATGTGTACTATGCCTCAAAATTGAAAATCTCCTAACTTTTTATATCTGTTGAGCACAACATAGCATGGCAGTCAATTCAAGCTTTTACCTCGCCAGCAAGAAAGCTACGAGGAATTGTAAACCTTCCAAGTTTTCAACACGCGATTAAAAACATAAAAATTCTTAATTAGGATAGATTATGGAAAGTTAAAACTCGTTGAACTAAGAAGAATGTGAGATGTTGGTGGCTCCTAACAATTTCCACGTGACATGTTTATCAATATCTCTTTTTTGTAAATTTAAAACATGATTACGATTCACATGATCAAAACCATCCAGTTCCAAATCACCTAATAATTTCTCAAGATCATGACCCTCTAACATTGGCACGCAACATTAATTGCAAATCCACCGACATTGTGAACGATCAAGAGGATTTGAAACAGTTGAACATCTTAATATTCACCCCCCCTAAAAAAGCTTAGTTACTTGACCCGTTGAACATTCTAAACCCACAAAGTCAAAAACCAAAACTTGAGAACAGAAGAGACAAAAATTGACGTAAACCCAAAACCCCATGATGGAAAAAGCGAAAAGGGGTGTCAAAAACAAAGACATTACTTACCTTGTGGGAATTGGAAGAGGAGAAGACAGAAGTGGAAGGAAGGGGTGAGAATGAGTTAAATAGTGATAGTATTTGGAAAGAAGAAGATGAAGAAGAAGAAGAAGAAGTGTGAGAGAGAAAACGAATAAAGTAGGGCATAAGGCAAGGTGGGAATTTGCAAAAAGGGAGGATCATCTTTGTAGGTATCAATGCATGTGTGGCGTGCAAGATCCTCCATCCAAACCTTCTCACAACCTTTTACCGTTCCCTGCATTGCACGTTAACTAACTACTTCAACTTCTCTCCTTTCTCACCTTCACTTCTTCTTCTTCTTCTTCGTTTCTGAACTTCAACGGAATTTGCGAGCTCTCGCCGGAACTGTGATTTTTCCGGCAAACAGGGACCGGGAGACGACTGTTTTTTCCGTTTATTTCGTTAACGGCGTGAATGCGGTTTCATGTTATGTTCCTCTTGAAATGACTTTTCTTACCATTCTTTCAATCATTAAAATTCCCGTACATGTGTTTAACAACTACATTACATCGAATTGACTGAATTAACACATTGATTGGATTGATTAATTTTTTGAAGCATCTTTGAAATTATGAATCGATCATTTTTATTATTATTTTCTAAGAACAAAGTGTGAAAATGACAAGAGTATTATTGTTAACCTATTTTCTTTTGACAAATAGATAAATAATGTAATCTAATATCCATGCCAACGTATACCGATGATGTTTTTCTTATTCTCTAAAAAGTTGCCACTTTTTCTGCACATTTTCCTCAAAATGTTCACCAACAAATTCATTGGACAAACAAAGCCAGAGACTTTTACTTCTGTATAGTGAGTTCTGAATCCTTTCCTGAAAATTTCAAACATGTTAATGACTTACCTTGTAATACATTCAATGTGTTTGCAACTTGCTATGGATCACTTCCATTGGAAGTATTTGTAAACTCTGAAATTGCAATTTTTAAGGAACAATTGAACAACATATAGCAATGTCTTTTCCTTTTGTTTCATCTGCATCACTTTTAATCCTTCATAAACCTTCAGCAATGGTAAGGTTTACAATGCATGCATGCACCTCAGATTACAAAAAATAAATGTAAAAAATTGAGTGTGGAAAAGGTTAAACTTAAAACAACAAAAGTTGGTGACTTAATTGCATTTTCTTCAGTAGTTCAACATGTTCAACAGATTTAACTATTTTTCTTTAGTGTTATTTTGAAGATTATAATTGAAAGGGTCATTTTTATGCTAAAAAAAACTAAAGGCCTATTAATATAATATTTAATAAATACAACATATAAATTAAAAAGTAAACTAGCTTCTTATTTATTTTTTATATATATATATTCAGAATCCATTCTTAAGTTACCTTTGCCGATTTTATTTAATTTATACATGTTCTTATTAACAATGACAAGTTTTTCTCATCACTATTTTGTTCTAAGTACAACTAATTAAAGCATATGTTTAGAAGGTGATTCTGTATTTATTTGTTAACTAATTACAAGATTAATTATTTTCCTAAACATATAATTATGTATTTTTTTTAATTAATGGCAAATAGAGAGATTAATTTCCAAAAAGGAGAATAATGTTTCTTCCGAGAGAAACCCGCACTTCATTATTTCTTCTTACTTCACACAGTAAAACCTACTTTAGCCTAAACATTAGTAGTAATTAGTGATTAGCAGAATCTAATTGTGAACAGTTGTTCATAACATAAGAATTGGGCTATAGCTACAATTTGGCCCAGCAAGAGAGAGAGAAAAAAAAATGATTATGGGTTACTCTTCTTACCAGATAACAATAAAAATTTGTGAGAATGAAAAATATTTTGAGGAATAAATAACAACATTTAAAATAAAGAGTTAAATAAAAAATTTATATGAGTATATTTAGCATAATATAACTATAAAGTAAGGAGGCTATATTTAAAACCAAACCAATTATAAATAATTGATCAAAAATTTAAGAAATTGACTAAAATTGTTTATTTATTTATTATAGTTGAATTTAATTCAAATTACATATTAAAAACTATCAATTAAATCAATCACACATTTAAATATAGTAATGTATGTTTATAATGATTAATAATTAATAAACTTTTAAGAGTATGTATTTTTCTTAAATTATTTTACTGTTTGATTATATTTACTTATAATGTATTTATACTTATTAAATCATGATAACAAATGCATATTATATTTATTAACTGTGAAGATGTCTAGTTTATTTATGGCTATAACAAATATCATAATAAATTTTTATTTGAAAATTTATATTATAAAAATATTGAAATATTTGTAATTGTTTAATAATTTTATAATAATAAAACTCAAAAACATTTATTTAATTTAATTTATTAACCATTTATTTTGGTTTTGTTTGCACCTTATATTAAATTAAAATTCAACCCGAATGATTTTCATATTTGGTTTCCAACCACAACTAAGCACAGACACATATAATAGTTGTTGCATCATATGTTTTATATATCATATTGAACATTGTTATAGAAAAAAAAATATTAGTTATTATAAATTTTAATAATTAATTTTGATTTCTATTTTTTCTCCTGACTTTCTATCTAGCGATTTTACTCTTTTTCGATTGCTTTATTTTTGTTTTAAAATTTTTATTTCCAAGTTTCGACAAATTTTATTTTTTGAATTTTATGTTGTGGATATGTACTAATATTTTTTTTTGTTAATATTTTTTCTTTTTAATTTCTATTGATATTATTTTTATTAGATTTTTTTTGTTTGATTTTGTTTTTCATTACTTTTCGAATTATGTGTTTTAAGAATTTTTTTAAACACATTTTAATTGAGAAATTAAACTTTTGTTTGGATTGAATTGAAAAATTATTAATTATATTTAAGGTTTAATATTTAGGTTTAACACGTTTTAGTAGATAATGGAGATGAATAAATGAAAGTTAAAAGAAATTAATCACAATAATTTAATAGATAATTTTATATAAAAAAAACTCAAATAAATTTTAACTAAAAAATATAGTTCTTAAGTTTGTTTTAACTCATCTCAGCCGCTCTTTGTGAATATATCCCTAATTATTTCACATGAATATTTTAGTTATTGAAAAATTAAGAAGTCACTAAAAAAAGTAATTATTGAAATTGTAATTTATGAAATAATTTATCTTTTCAAGGTGTGATTTTAATTGTTGTCTTTCGTCTCAATCCATTAATAAAATAAATATTCGCATTCCGCAACACTGTGATTCACATGGGTATTAAAAATTGCGAATACGATAATATATATAAAATAAAAAATGAATAAACATGATCATGATTTTCAAATGCCAATACATAATGAATAAAAATAAATAAATACATAGTTAATTTAATTAAGAAAAATTAAATAAGAAGTCACGTGTATCAAAACTTTCCGCAGATAAAAGGTTAAAAAAACCAATAAGAGACGTATGAAAGAATAATTTGGTATAACACTATGTTTTCTAAAAAATATAAAAGGAAATTAGCACAAACGTAGATTTACCCATATTTTTTTTGTTGTCATCATTAAAATTTTCACTGTTTCTGAATATTTATAAAGACGATACTGGAAAAGTTGGGACAATAAATCATGAAAACTGTAACAAAAAGAAAGAAATAAAAAAAATTACGTAACAAAAAAGAACAATTAGGATAAATAATAATGAAAAGGAAAAGAAAGACGTAGAATTACCAACAGCCTCTTGTTTGTTTTTGTTAGATAAATGAGAAATGTGGAAGAGTCAACATGACTAAAAAAATTAGTATTTTTTCTTTTCTAAATTAGATCTATCTTTCAAAAAGACCATCCCATTTGAGTTTTATAAGACTCTGAGAAGAATAACTATTTATTTATTAGTAAATAAATCCAACAACGAATAATTATTTATCCTCCATAAACCCTTTATCTCACTTCTCCATCTTAAATAAAAACGACAACTTTTCTTAATGGGTGATTATATGTAAGTAGCTTCAATAATTTGGAATTAGGTTAATAATTCAACAAACATAAACATCAAGTTGAAATCAATGAAGATCCATAATAACTCTATTTAAACCATTAAGTCAAAATTAGTCGAATTTAATCTAACTTATAATTTGTTTAACTTGTACTTTGACCTATTTTAAGAGCTCTATTTGTTTGTGTCCAATTCTCGAGGATTTGAAGGAAAAAATTAGAGAGGCTAAAAGAAAAAAAAAAAGGAAAGAGAGAGAAAAATAGAACATATGTCACCACTATATTTTTTAATCTTAATGATAATTAGAAAATGATAACAAAGGTCGTCGATGAAAATTAAATATTTAATTAACAAATTCGAAGATGATCGGTGTCTCTTTGTCCATTGCAACCATGTTAATTAATTATCCAGGTTTCATTATAACAAAAAAATTATCTTAAATACGAGTGAAGTAATTCTCTCTATCTACCAAACAATAACACTACATCGAAATTCACATTTATAACAAAGCATCTTAAATAATGTGATTTACAACAAAAATTGTTGTTTATAAAGTCCGGATACAAATACGACACGGACACAGAAATACGACTAAATTAAAAAACATAAGACACGGGACATGACATGCATATACATATTAGTTTTAAAATTTTAACTAACAAATTATCAACTAACAAAAAAATGAATATAATTTATCAATCTAATATTCAAAAAAGTGAAAAGTAGTGATCATATAATATTTTTTTCCATATTTTTATAATCATAATAGAAACTTATGTGATAAATTTACAAGTTTATAAGTTTTTTTAGAAAACTATTGAATTTGTGATTATTAACATTGTGTTGGAGTTATGTCAAAATCATGTTAAAAACAAAAAAATATCTTTCAAATTGGACACTTGACTAATACGTGTTGGACACGAAACACATCGTTAATGAGGCGTGTCCTGGTTTCATAGTTGTCATGTTTAACCTTGTTGTTGTAATCAAAACTAGGAAAGTAAGATTATTACGTTGTTGGGAGAAGCATGTGTTATTTTGAAGATTTTGTTCCGTGAGGTAGAAATGGTGTGTTTGTTTGATTTTGCGAGAGTGTGTGAATGGTACCTTACGTAATAGGCGTGCGAAAAATTATAATTGAGAGTAGTGGGTAATGAGGGTTATGTGAAAGCACAAAGAGAGAAAAAGAAGAAAGTGGGATTAATGGAGGGGGCCATGGGGATTAAGCATTGAGCATTAAGCAAAGATTAGAGGGAAATTATTCGATAAGATAAGAGAGGTTGAGAAAGGAAAGAAAGGATTAGTGAGTGGTAGGGTAGCATGCCCTTGTCAACTCATCAACAACAACTATTTAAAAGGGGATTTGGTGTTATTCCCCCTTTGATTGATGCCACATTTATTCAAAAAAATAATTTTTAAAAAAGGGTGAAAAAATAAATGAAGAAAAATGAAGAAAAAGCTCATAGTAACATCAAGGGGTTGAAGGTGGAATTTTACACGTTACATGGAACCCCGAAACAGGAAGGGAGAGTGAGGATTTCACATCTCATAGGGTTTGGAAAATGACCAAAAACAGGAATAGAAAAAAAATTGAGGATGGACAATGAAATGAAAGTGCTGTTTGGGGAATTTTATGTCAAACCAACCCAACAAGTAACCTTTACAAACAAAGAAAATCCCATTAATTCAGAATTAAAGATAAGGATATGACCCCAATAAATAGTAATCAATAATAATTGTTAATGGCAATAATAAAATTAAAGAAACCCTTTGTTAAGGGGTTAAGGGTCAAAACATATGTTTAGTGTAGTAAAAAAATTAAAAATAAAAACCCCAATTTCACTAGCAAAAGCCACAAAAACCCACTCTCTCTTTGCCTCTATTTTTTTTTTCTTCTCTCCCTCTCTTCGTTCTTACGGAGAGAAACATAAATAAACAAAACCTAAACCCTCTTTTTTTTTCTTAACGCCGTAACGGGCATTCCCAAAAGCACCGTCACAAATCCTCACGTGCCAGTCACGTGTTTTTTGACAATTCTCTTTTTCATGGCTCTGGACCAGCCTTCCAACCCCAACGCCGTTGACGGGGCGGGTAACGGCGCCACGCCGTGCTCCGCCGCGGACGGGGCCGACGACGGAAGGCCGGCGGCGAGGCTGCCGCGGTGGACGCGGCAGGAGATTCTGGTGCTGATTCAGGGGAAGAGTGACGCGGAGAACCGGTTCAGACCGGGTCGGGGGAGCGGTTCGGCGTTCGGTTTGAGCGAGCCGAAATGGGCGCTGGTCTCGGCGTACTGCAAAAAGCACGGCGTGAACCGGGAGCCGGTGCAGTGCCGGAAGCGGTGGAGCAACCTCGCCGGCGATTACAAGAAGATCAAGGAGTGGGAGTTGCAGGTCAGGGACGAAACGGAGTCGTTTTGGCTCATGAGGAACGATTTGAGGAGGGAGAGGAAATTGCCCGGTTATTTTGACAGGGAAGTGTATAATATTCTCGATTCTCCATCCACTGCAGCTGCTGCGACGGTGGAGACTCCTACGGCCGCGGTGGAGGCGGCGGTGGATGAGGAAGTGCACCTGTATGATAGTAATCGGAGAGTTGGGAGTGATGATGGTTTGTTCTCTGATTGTGAGAAGGAGGATGTTTTGCTTTCGGCTCCTGCCAAGGATGTTCCTGCACCCGTTCCAATCTCAGGTTCGTTTTTTGGAATCAATTTTAGATACGTCCTTTTTGTGATTCTATGAACTAATGTTATGTTATTGTAAGGGTTTTTTTTTTTTTTTTTTTTTCCTCCACTTTTGGTTTTGTTTTTTTTTTTTTATTTTTTGTCTTAAAGTAAATTTTTTGTAATATTTA
>Ga0099822_1002428_pt1 | contig 23186 bp, 5 predicted proteins | sample CowpeawhiteBW_FD_76839 | JGI IMG/M metagenome (GOLD analysis project Ga0099822, IMG submission 76839) | Root nodule microbial communities of legume samples collected from California USA - Cow pea white BW | ecosystem: Host-associated > Plants > Roots > Nodule | place: USA: California | collected... | reverse complement strand
TTTCCTTTATCATAAAAATTTTATTATTTTATAAAAATTAATTAAAATTAATATTGAAGTAGTAAGAAAATGGGTATGGGTATGGGTACGAGATTATACCCGTTACCCGGTGGGGATGGGGATAGGTCAAAAGTTTAATACCCGTTGGGTTTGGGTATGGGGATGGGGATAAATTTTTTTTACGGGGATGGGTATGGGATAGCGAAACCCGTGTCCGCCCCGCCCCGTTGCCATCCCTAGTATTGTCTTAAAAAGAATATTCCTAAATCTTGAATACAATAAAATCTTATTTATTTCATTATAGTCGTAAATTATTAAGGTGGGCGTTTTGAAAATTAATAAAATGGTAAAATCACTACACAATTAAATCCTTAAAATTATAATCGAGACAATGTCAAATAAATAAATCATCCTTAAAATTACAAACTATCACTAATATTTATTGTGATAGTAGCATAAACTGACGCTTAAGAGTTTCATTGAACTTAAACTTTTCTAATTAGGATTCCATTTAGGAGGAAAAAGTATCATTAACTCTTTATAATTAGGTTTCCATTTGTTTTATTATTACAATTTCAATGAATAAATGAATCGATGATTTATAATTTTAAGGATCACTCTTTATTTTACTCATTTCAATGATCAATTTAATTTTTGTGTTACAAATGTGTGTGTGTGTGTATATATATATATATATATATATATATATATATATAAAATTTATTACCATTTTTTATTTTAATATTTTATAGGTAAAAATAGATAAATATCTCCAAAGATACGACTTGTATTTGAATTTAAAATAAACAGTTTAAATTGTATGAGGTTTTTTAGGCATTGACGATTTTTTAAGGAAAAAGCAGAAATTAAATTTAAAAATAGAAAGAAAAAAAATAAGAGAGGCGATCGAATAAAAGGGATAACAATTAAACATTGTATGTATATGCCAATAAAAATTAAAATAAAAAGCTAGTTTGAGAGTTCTGTTTTACTAGTTTCATATATAATATACATTTACAGGAGAAGTGATAAATTATGGAGAATGTTTGATAGAATAACATAAAAATATCTCTAAATTGTGTATTTTAATCTTAAAAGCAACTATAAATCACCACTCTAACAAAATCAATTATTCCCCACCTTAAAAATTGTATATCTAAACGCACAGACAAAATTATTCTATCAATACTACTTTATCAAAGTTTAAAATAAAACGACCAATTTGTCTTCTTATTTTGAAAAGTAAATGTCTAACAAAACATCATTGTCCATATGAAAGATTAACTAACCCTCTAACATTGATCGAAGCCAATACCACATTTAAGGACCACATTGTTTTAATAAATATAAAAAGTATAAATCATATTGTGATAATATCATGATAAATAAATAAATATTATGAATAATTTAAGTGTGAATGAATATAAGTTTTATATCAGATTAAAATTATAAAACTAAATATCATATTAGTAAAACAAATTCATAAATTCAAGAACATTTTAGATTAAAAATTATATAAATTTAGTGTCAATCCTATAAAACTTAAAATTTATTTGTAAAAAAAAATTTACACTTCACTTATATAATATGAAATTATCTCATTTTTAGTCAATGTGAGATTTTCAACACTTCATAATAAATTCACTTAAAGAAAACAAGAATCCATCAATATCTTTCTTTAAATATTTGGAACCTTATAATCTTATAAAACTTAACGATCTAAAAATCTTACAAATATCAGGAACGGCAAACCCACACATTTATGACCCACTAGCACTATAATAAAACCACTATTATCTTCACCATTTGTTGTATGCATAATCCCAACCACACAAAAAAAGAGAGTCACTATTGGTGTATTTGGACCTTGAAAACATGGTTCGATCAAAATCACAGCAAAAAATGTGGTGATCTCATTCTCGAGCACCCCACACACAACATAAATACATAAATGATTAGGTCGTGGTTAGCGTTATATAATGAAGGCATTTTATTTTCCACACAACACATTGATCCGAAGAAGATAAGGAGAAAACACAGAACAAAAAAAGGTTTGTTAATTTTGATAGTTTGACTTTTTAATGATTGTTGTTTGATGTTACCTTTCGTAATGCGCCAAAACCTTAACAAAAAGGTTGGACCATAAGTTAGCCCTTAATCCGGAGAGAAAATCTTGAATGGGCCACAATATTCTACATGTCACTTTCTTTGTCTTTGTCAAAGAGTGGCACATGCATGCACCCATAATCACCCTCTAAACTCCAATAATAATATTAATAATTCAATATTATTCTACACAAACACCTGTATCTAAATGTCACTTAAATTATAATATGCTAATAATCTATCAACAACTATTCATCATTGCTGCCTTAATTCAAAAACAAAACCACTGATTTACGCCAAAATCTTCACTTTTTTTCGTGTTCCATGTTTGACCCACATGCAAAGTTTTAGTCTAATCATGTTCGCTTCGCCTTCTATTAGCTTACTATGGAAAAAGAAAATAGCCGTTATATATATTTAGACTAACCCTTACTTTATTATCGTAAAAAAAAAATCTTAGTTTTATTTTTATGTATGTTTCCAGATACAACTCATAATATCATATAGTATCATATTGTTTAAAATTAACATTAAAAATATTATATATATATATATATATATATATTAATTTTTAGAAATGTCTTTCAAGAAAAAATCATAATAAAATTTTAAATTTCAAAATCATACTATTAACTACAAGAAAATCCTTGAATAATAATTAGTGACAAAAAATAATTAATTATTATAATGACAAATTTAGATACTAATTTATAAACTAAAAATTATTGATAATTAAAATAATTTCAAAAAATCATAATTATTTGTAACTAAAATAATTTCTATCACGAATTGGTTTTAAGTTGATTACTCACTGTCATTAGTTATTAAGATTCTGACTACAAAAAAAAAGTTAGTTTTTAATTAAAAAATTATTCTCTAAATTTATTTTTATCACTAAAATTGATCATTATTTAAGAATTTTAAATGTAATAATTGTATATAATAAAGTTGAAATATTATACAATCAAATTTATTTTTTAACAAATCGTTAATACTTCCTAATTCATACATCAAATGCAGTAACTTATTTTAAGATACATAGGACATAGTTATGTTTTAATTATAAAATGTTTTTTTTTTGCTGATCTAAACTGTGTATATCTTTTACATTTTATTGGGTCACTGTCTAAAAACTATTTATTAAGATATTTAATATAAAGGTATTTTTAATCATTGAATTCTATGCTACCTTTCAACAGGGATCAATGAAGAAGTCTTATAGTGATTTTCAATACTTTATAATTTTTTATTTATTGACTCTTTAAGTAACGGTTATAAAATAGAAGTAGCATAAAGTAAATGATTAACAATGCAATGAGTATCCATAATAGTTGTTCTTCAATAGCATTTGTTCATTATTAAGTTTTAGTAATAATTGAGGGAAAAATAACAGTAGCCTCAGGCAAAAGGAAAAAAGTTGGGGTGGTGATAATATTAATACACATATTGTTGTTTTTTAAATATTAAAAAAAATGTTTTGATTTTAGAGTTTGAAACACGGATCGTGTCTTGTTATGGAAAAAGTACAGTGGTGACACATTAACGGTAATAATCACTTGTCTTTTTTTGGAAGATCACGAGCTACTATTGTTTAGCTTGAACACAATTTGAACCAAATTCAAGTGAAGGACATGAAAAAGACACATTTTATTTTAGTCATCTCATTATTCATATGAGAAGTAATTTAGTTTGTTTTAAAGTTCAGTTAAATTGTGATTATTATTACTTTTACTAAGATAAAAAAGTTTATATATATTACTATAAATTGTTTTAAAGTAAATAAAAATAATAATCGAAATATCATTATCTTTCCAAAACATGTTTCACGTTTTTGAAACGCATTTCATGTGAAGGTGTCTGAAAAATTTATTTCGGAAGGCGTTATATAAGTTTCGGAAAGATATTTTGAAAATTCCGTTCTGAAAATTGCATTCCAGAAATACTATTTCAAAAGTTCCAAACAATTTGTTCTGAAAAAATTATAAGATATGTAATCCGAAAGCCACTTTTTTAGAAGGTAAAATAATCATTATGAAGATTTGAGTGATACATTAATAGATTGTGAGGTGCATGAAGTAAAAGTCTACATATTGTTTAGTTGGGCCATTTCATGTGGAGAAAATAAAAGAGAATAAAAATGATAGACTTTAGAACTCATATTCCATGTTAAATTTAATTTTTTAATCGATATATATTTTTTTAATCTTTCTTTTTCATTTATATGAATAAGTAATTTTTTCATTTTATCCTTATTAGAAGTTTTTTTTCTACTTATTTTCTTTCTAATTATTTAATGATTATTTTCTTTCTCTTTTTTTTTTCGGTCTTAATCGCTCAATCCTACACATATATATGTAGCATATATAAGACAATAAATAAATAAATAAATAAATATATATATATATATATATATATATAATATTATATTTTAGTAACACAAAAATCATACATGATTTAATGTAAGTGTACTTTTTATTTTTTTATATATAAAATTAAGCTTTATTATTTTTATTTGGGTTAAATATATTTGTTTTTCTTAATTTTTAGTAAATATTGAAATTATTTTTTTAAAAAAAAATTATAATAGTTTAGTTATAATTTATAAAAATGTGTAAATTTAATTATTTTAATTAAAATTTGTTAAATTATTTAACGTTTGAAATATTTTTTTAAAATAACATTAAAATATAAATGTATGAAAAAGTAAAACTAACTTAAATAAATTTAATAAAAAATTTATTAAAATAACTAAATTTATATATTTTTAAGGTCGAAAAACTAACCTTGGTCAAATTTGACCCAAATTAAAAGGATAAAAAAGAATTTAAAAAGATAGCTAACCCAAAGTGAAAAATAGTATCACTTTTACTCTCTAAAACAATTACGTAAATTATATTTTTATCGCATAGAGATAAATATTATAATTTATAATGACTTTTTTTATGATAGACGCTTTACGCAGATAATTAATTTGGGTCAAGGCCCCATTAGTAATTTGAACTAGGCCCTAAAAATATTGGGATGGAAGGAAGTATATATTCGTTTCTGTTGGCAGTTTATTTCTGCACCTCCATAATTTTTTGTCTGCACTTCCATATAAAAGTGTAGCATTCGGTCTTTTCTAAATTGTATAGTTCCAAACTTATTTTTTTGAATTTTATATTATTCAATAAGGAAGCTAAAAATAGCTTGTAAGTGATTTTAAAGTAAATTTGTTTCTTAAAAATAGACTTTCAGATTGATTGTGTAATCTGAAAGCTAAATAACTTGTAGATTATCCGATTTAAAAGTCAAATGATTTTCGATTATATTATGACTAGTGTAACACAGACGCGAACGCGTCTGTGTATGCATTTTTTAAATATACGTGATATTATATTAGTAGATAATAATATTATAAAATTATTAAGTTAATATATATATATTAAAATTATATTTATTAAAAATAAAGTGAAATATATCGGAACAGATAAAAGAATAACCATTCATAAATAAAAAAGTAGAGAAGAAGCAGAGACATCTGATTTTATAAAAAATTTGTAAAAGTAACAGTCAATTCTTAAAAATTTAATAAATTATTATATTTAAAGGGTAAAATCGGTATTTTGAAAAATGGACACAAAAAGAGCAATCCCTTTTATATATTGATATAGATAAACAAATTATTTGAAAAAAAAAATAACTTCTGTATTGCACAATATGGAGATTACTTCTGGACTTTAATATATAGAATCTATAAATATTCTTAACTTTCAAATTATGTAATTCAAAATTTGTTTTTGTATAAAAAAATTACTTCCAAATTGGTACTGCACCATTCAGAAAGCTTATACATTGCATAATCCGAAAAACTTTCAAATTGTCTAATCAGGGAATTATATTTTATTATATAACATTTCAAAAAGGACAAAAAATGCAAAATTTATTATGAGTGTGCACGAAGAAACTTATGGAGGTACATGAAGAAACTGTCTTAAAAAAGCCTTCAGTAAAAGCCATGATTAATATTATTTGAATCTTTTCTTGATATTATCAGGTGTAGTTAATAATTATGGGTTGCAGGAAGTAAAAGCCTTTGGTTAATTGTTTCAGTATCAATTCTTTTTCAAACTTTTCCCACCAAAAGGCTTCTTTGTTTTTTTTTTCCTTTCTTCAACTCTGTCGTACCAAATAATTTATCACCTCACCTTCAATTGAAAACTGTTTTTTTTTTCAAACATTTGTATATGATGGATTAATTTAGCTATGAATTAAAGAAAATAGTTTAAATTTAAATTTTGATAATTTGATGTTCCTGGTTTTTTAAATTGCCATTACTCTTTCATTTAGTTATCGTTCTTTTATAATATGTGGTAGGTTAATTGAAACGCGTCACTTTATTAACCTAATAAATTTAAAATATCTGAGTTACGTTAGGATAACTAGACCATTTTTTTTTAAATATATTATTATTATTTTCAAAACATATAAAAGGAAAGTTTATTTAGCATCCCACTCTTATTTTTCAATAGGAACATGTATTATGACATGATCATGCATTTCTTTTAAATAAAATACTATTATTTTTAAAAATACTCAAAGTTTCGATAGTTTATTGACGTCAATTTAATTAAAACCCACCTATTCTTCAAATTTTTTAAAAATGTAATTATACGTCTTTTTATAGTATTAAAGACATTTAGAAAAAGATATAATAGTTTAGTTAAAATAAATTTTCCATAGTTTATTTTTCTTAAAATAAACACTCGTAGATGAAGGAAATATAAATAATAAAAATAAATCACTCAAGATAGTTAATAAAAAATTCCAACTAAGATTATTTATTGAAAAAAATTCATAGGTACTTCATAAAAAAATATGGTTGTAGAACATATTTGGTTGTCAAAGTCTAATTTTACTATCTGCTTATTTATTTCTAAAATACAAAAAATTATATATCTGAAAAATGACATGTTAGGAATTAGAACCTTAATATGATTGAGTTATGACTAAAGTGGTAGAACCTTAAAAAGTGGTATATATAATATATTATTTTATTTTTCATTTGAAAAAATCAAGTATTTGACATGTGTATTATTAGATGACGCCAGTGGTTGGGCTTGGCCTCAATAAGATAAGAAACAAGGGCTTTTCCTTACTTTTCCTTCTCTTTTTCTTTCTGCGACACCATAAAATTCATAAACCCTAAATTACTTCTTATGACAATTATAATAAAAAGATAAAAGTATTCCTGCACCTTAATTTTTATTATAAATTTTATCATTTTTATTATATTTTTGATAGGGGATAATTTAGAGTTTGTAAATTTCATGGGGATGCAGAGAAAAAAATAGGAAGGTATGTTTAAAAACATGATATTTAGGATAAAAACGTGAAAACGAGTTAATTTGACTGACATATGTTGGTTGATCATAGATTAAAATTTAGCTTAATTCGGTTTATTTGTTTATGAGTCAAAATTTTATAACATAGTTCAACTTTTTATGAGTTCGAAGGTCAGGTATGTTTATTTATTTAATAATATTTTATTTTTTAAACTTATTTTATATATTTATTATATTACAATTAAAATAAATTTATTTGACTATTCTTTTTATAGTAGTACAATGAGAACATCAACATATTTTTATCAAATATTGCTATAAAGATAGTAACTTAAACGAAGTATCAACCTATATAATTTCCAAATATATAAATTAAACATCTAAATTATTTAAACACTATTAAATAATATTGTAGTTCGTATAAAAATATCAAATTGTCAACATAAATAACTAAAATAATAATAAATAATTACAATAAAAAAATATGAAAAAAGTTGTAAAAATAATAAAATATCGTTATTAGTGTGGACTCCAACTCATTTAATAAGTGAGTCAAAATTAGTTTACATAATCTAAAAAGACTAAATTTCTTTTGATTAACCTGACTTTAGTTATCCTATTTGACTCGCAAATTTGAACATGATTATATTTTCATAGTCATGTATATCTTTTTAATTGACAAATGTTAGTTGTTAGTATTTTATGTCCGGGAGAGTCAAAACCTACCAAATGTCCGACTCTTCCTTCCAAAGAGTCATTGTTTTTGTATAATAATACATATATAGTTAGTTAAAATATATTAAAAGAAAATGCATTTTGTGACATTGACATGTAGAAGGCTTGCCCATAAGAGTATGTTTGTGAAAAGTAGAATTTTGTAGGCCCAAGTGCACAAGTCCATTGTGGACATTGGCATGTGAAGAGAAGAAGGAGCAGAAGAATGATGGGTCTTTGTGGAGGAGAACCCTATGTTTTTTTTTCTTAATGCTTTTTAGAACTGAATAAAAACAGAACATCTACGTCGGATTCTAAATTAAGGATGTTGTATTGTGTTTGAATTAAAGAGAATTAAACTTTTTTTCCAGTCTTTGAATAACTCAGTATGGGCACTCATATGGGCTGCTTTTCGATGCTGCATTGTGTTTCTTTGAAGCTTCATAAGGATATTTAGAGATTCCATATTATTACAAGTAAGATTAAATTACAGCATTTAAGAATAATTCTCATCTTATAAATTCTTTTTGTTTAGGATAAGTTTGACTTAAATTTCATTCCTAATATGATATCATAATTTATTCTAATAATTATATATATAGACTCGGTGTATAATTTATATAAAATGCAAGAATATATTTGTTTAAATTAAAGAAAGCAATCAAAGTACATTTTATCAAGTATAGCGACAATTCTAACACAAAAGTTAAAATATATACTATTCAATCAAAATTTTAAAAGAACTAATCATTCAAAACACTTCATCAATAATAGTTAATACCTCATTACATCAATTCAACATTATTCTTAATAATATTTTTGAAAATTTTATTGAACTCGAACATTTAAGATTAATACTATTACTTGGTCATTGAATTCAAAACATTAAAATTTTCAATTCCTTATTTTTTAATGTAAATAACTATATCATCGACAAAAAAATTATCTTCTATTTTATTTTTACAATTTTGTTTTGATGATCTTAAAATAAACTTCCTCTTATAGTTGTAAAAACAAGAACATTTAAAAATTAAAATAAAATGATCTAAATGATCAATAAAATAAAATATTTGACTTTACTCATTTTACCAAAAATTAACATAATTAACCATGACGATAATATCTCATGAGACTTATAATTAAACCTGCGGATAATATTTAATAAAACAAATGAAACTTCAATTACAATATTAAGCAATATTATATTTTATGTAAGTGTTGGGAATGAAAAGTTTTGATATGGTGATGTTGTGAAATGTTTGGTGTAGAGGTTTTACATTATTTTCTATGGTCTATGGATTGTAGATATATATGTAGTCAAAGCTTAATCTATAGCAGTGTAGGTTGAACGGCGAGGTACATAAATTTTAAAAGAACATGGTATCTACTATGTCATTCATCCATGTCTAAATTTATGTACCTTAATTTTTAGGTGTTACGTACTTACGTGATTGCTAAATATGTTGTAGTAACTGTACAATTCAAATTCTGAGGGGTGTACGACACTATTATCAATGAAGTACAAGAAAACAAATTCTTCCCATAATTCACGCTTTTTCCGATCGGATTCCTTCAACATAAATCTTCTGCTCATGTTTCTAACAACCACAAACTAATAGAGATAAATAAAATATAATGTTAGTATCGTGGTGTTTGATTTAATCTCACATAGCTTAGAATTGTGAGATGTGGTTCTCTATTTGATTATGTAAGAAACTTATGTAAAACTTGAGGTATATCAGAAATAAAAATACTTGCTAGTATAGTCGTGGATGTAGACATACACATTATATGTTAAATCACATTAAATTCTTATGTCGTTTATTTTTCTCTTCTTGTTCTTTCTTTTATTGCCTGTTCCTAACATATAAAACTATTTATTTTGGTAAGAAAAAAAACTAGATAAGATTGATTTTTATCTCTTATGCTAACAAATGATTATTGACAAGGTTAGTATATATCTATTGAGTTTAATACTCAATCATGAAAATATATTTTTAATATTTTAAATAATTCTTTTTTTGCAGATTTGTTGGCTGAGGACAAGAAATCAATAATTTGATAATAAGTGGTCTCGATCTGAATCTAACAATACTCCAAAAATTAAATTTGACACTCATTCTTGTAGTTTCAAACTTCGCAAAACAGAGATTCCGAGATATATAAGATTTATAAAAATCAATGATCAAATCAGTTTAAATGTTTTAATAATTTCACTTATTCTTTTGTATCAAAGTTTAAGTAGCTTTTATCAATATTCAAATTGACAAAAAAAAAAATCATATGTCATCAAATATTATTAGTAGGTTAATTATCAATTATTTTTCTATCATAATAATAAAAATTGAAAAAAATATAATTCTAAACATGCAATAAAAATAAGACGATGTTATTTCCTAATTTTTAAATCCACGAAACGATAAAATAAGAAGAATAGAATTTGAAAGACTCCTGCTCTTCCATCCAAATAATCAGAATATAAACTAAATGCATAAAAACAATTATATTAATTTTGTCTTATTTTACTTATTTTCTTAAACCAGCCATTATTCAATTTATTATAAAAAATTATGTACAATTTAAGAAATTAGAGTAGAAAGTGAACACTTATTCTATTCCGGACATTAGTATTTTAACACCATTATTTTTCTAACTACCATTGCTATTTTTCTTACTACCATTTAATATTATTCTTATTACTATTCATTTTCTCTTTTTTTAAAAAAAATATAAAAATTAACTTTTTCAAAAACTATTTTACCTTTATAAAAATTGTCAAATGGTATCAAATAAAAATTTTCTTTTATTTTAGGTCAATGTAGGAAAAAACAAATCTTACGAGTTTCGATAATCTTTATTTTTCCATCTCAAATGATAATAATATAATAATAAACATGAATACTTTTATGTTATTTTCCCTAAAACAATGAGTGGGTGAAAGGAATTGTGAGAATTGGCATTGACTAAGTGAAAGATATATAGGAATGAAGTTGAAAGGTGGGTGATTTGATTTAATTGATTATGAGTTATGTAATGAGAATTGTTTTTTTACGTGCAAACTCATAACTCTAAGAATTGGAGTCTTAAAGAACTGAGTCATATACCCTACAAACTTGTAGGGCTGCTGTAATTCTTTAGGGTTACATGTCACATATGTATACATATGCAGTGTATTCGCTCCATTTTCATGTTCTTCCCTGTTTAAATTACTTACTGTTTATTTGACTTTGATTCAGTCTTTTGACTCATTCATAAGAAGTTAATAACAGGTAAAATGAGGTTTCATTACCATAACTTCATGTTCATTGCCTAGCTAGAGCAATTGGTCACACTTTTAGGTTTTAGCATCAAAGACCAATTCTTTGCTTCAGTCTTGTCAATGGCCAATCCTTAGACAAAAATAAATTTAAATTTAAATTACTTAATATTTTTAAATACTTTTTAGGTTTAATTATATTTTTTCCAATATTTATAAGAAGGATGTAATATTTTTAGTCTATTTACTCGTTATATTTTTTTAAATGATTTAATATGATATTTTATTGATTGACAATAGGGTGTCAAAGTGAGTCAACTCGACTCATAGGGGTTGGTTCATCACAAGTTGAACTAAAAAGGGATCAACTTAATCCGACTCATACAGGGTTGGTTCACTTTTTTGGTTGAGCTAAAAAATGATCAGCTCAACCTAGCTCACCTTTTTGGTGAGTTAGAAATTTTGTAACCCGGCCTGACCCACCAAAGATGGTTGACTCACTTACGAATGTTTTTTTTTTTTGCAATTTATTTTATATATTTATTGTATTATGATGACAGTAAATTGACATAATTTATGTTTTATAATAGTGAAATCAAAGTGTTCACCTAATTTTTGAAATATTGTTATTGTTATACAGATAATAATTAAAGATTAAAGTATCAACTAATGTAACTTAACAAATAAATTACTTAAACATTCAAACTGTTCAAATATTATTTAGCAACATTCTAACATTTAAAAATATGAAATTTGTGAACCTATATAACTAGAAATGGTAAGTAATCATAACAAAAAAATTTAGGTTAAATTACTCATTTGGTCCCTCTTTTATTATGAAATTTCAGTTTGGTCTTTAAGTTTTTTGTTGTCTCAATTTGGTTCTCATTTTCTTAGAAATGACTCAATTTGGTCCTCACCGTTAATTTTGACTAGATGATGTTAAAGTCAACGCCACGTGTTAATTTATGATTTTTTTGAATTTTTAATTTTTTTTAATTTTTTTTTAAATTTTTTTTAAATTTTTTACACATGTCACTTCATAGTTGTGCCACGTGTCAAAATGATTAATTTTTGACACGTGGCACAACTATGAAGTGACACGTGTGAAAAATTTAAAAAATATTAAAAAAATTCAAAATTTTAAAAAATATATTAAAAAAATTCAAAAAAATCATAAATTGACACGTGTTGACTTTAACACTGTCTGGTCAAAGTTAACGGTGAGGACCAAATTGAGTCATTTTTAAGAAAATGAGGACCAAATTGAGACAACGATAAACTTGAGGACCAAACTAAAATTTTATAACAAATAGAGGGACTAAAAGAATAATTTAACCAAAAATTTAAAAGAAATTGTAAAAAAAATGTTTGTAGGTTAAGTGGGTCAACCCACCTTCAACTTTGTTCGAACTCATTTAACTCGTGCGTTAAGTAAGTCGTGTTCAATTCAACAATCTTTTGAAATAACTGAATTTTTCTTAGTCTTATCCGACTCAAACCTGTGATGAACCAGATTGACTTACAGGTTAGAACTCATTTTAACATCTCTAATTGACAAGTTGACATTCTTTTCATATATATATATATATATATATATATATATATGGATGAAATTGATTTTTTTTTAAAATATTAAAGTACAATAAGTCTAGTATACATAAAAAAAAAACTGAATCATTGTTATAAATATAGAGATAAAAAAATCATTATTATGCTAATTTTTTTTTTGTGCTGATCCAAATCAAATAGAAAAGTGCGTTATAGTTTAGGTTTTTTTTACTCTAAATTAGTGGATATACAGGATATAAACGAAGGATTAACATTAGAAAAATGATTAAGGTTTACTTATATTATGTTTAATTTGTTATTTTAGCAGTATGATTGAGCAGAGAGGTGGTATGGAAAATGTCTTGATCATAAAATGTTAAAATAATTGTTATCTGTAAGAAATAATTGATGATGATGATCCATTGTTGTCTATTTGCGGTTGGAAGGTTGATGGACTCTGCTTATTAGCCCATTATTAACTTATTTCTCAAACAACACTTTAATCCTCAAAAAGGAATCTATAACTATTTCTTTTAACAATTATTATCATTATTATTTGCTACACATGTATTCACTTCTAGTTATCAAGGGTATTATTTCAACACTTTTAAATGGGATTTTATAAACCAGTACATTTAATTATCACGTTAATTACTTATGTAAAAATATACTTATTAATATTCATTTGTTAATGTTTTTAGACTTAATTCAAGTTTTTGTTTGCCAAATTTATGTATCAAATTTAGTCATGGAATTTATTTCATATAATTTCTATTCAAGTATGTGAAATAATAAGGATTAAAAGTAAGAAATTTATTTATAATTTGATGGAGAAAACCGAATGAATTATGGAATGTGAGATTCGAGTTTGAGCAGAAAGTTTTGGTATTTTTTTTTATACTTTTGGTTAAGTTTTTTTTTTTTGGTAAGCAAAAAATTCATTAAAAGAAAATGATCAAGCACAAGCTGTGAAATTTAACCATACTTTTGGTTAAATTTTCCCATTTAATTGACGAATCTTGAATATACGATAATTCAATTTATAAATATTTTAAATAAAAAAAACAGAGAATTTAAGACTTTCAAGTAGAAGAAAACTTCGAGGAGCTAATTTTGCTTAAATTAAAGACTGTAATCTCTGAAAAAAAAAAAATTGGTGAACCAAAAATATTCTCTGTTAAATTTGTAAGAGTAGGATTAAAGATGATAAAACTTATAAATATATATTGCATAGTTAACAAATATTTATTGCATAGTTAACAAATATTTATATATAACTTATTTAGGATGTTATGTTACATTCACTACAATGTACTATTATTATTATTATTTATTTAAAATGGTTTTTTTGAAAAGTCTAGTTAGGAGAAAAGAAATGAAAAAAATATATATTGTCTCACCACTTTTATTGGCTGAATAGAAAAATAAAATCAGAGATACTGTATCCTTTTTTTCTTAAAAGATAAAGCTGTTCATGATAAAAAACAGAGTGGAAAGAGTAAAATACATTGGGTATTATTAGAATGAGAAAATATATCTTATATTTAAATGCTCTGCGATTACCTAAATTTTTCTTTCACATTACACCTATTTTGTTCTTTCTGATCCTGTTACATTCCAAACAGGTAAATTATTGAAAAACAATTAATTATGGTGTAGAAGAATGATTTCATTTCAGTGTGATTTATGACATGGTTGTGGCACTAGGCTTTAGGCATGTGCAGTGTAGCAGTATTTGTATGATATCAGCAACACCATTAACCCAATATAGCAATTTTAAAAGGAATATTTATGCAGTGCAGTGCAACCATCTTCGGCCTCAGAGACTTGTCAATCACAAGCATTCATTCAATCTGTGGGCCATTGCAGGATATAGCAACTCTGCTATTTTCAGAAAAGACAATGAAAGTTACAACATCTATATTTGCGATTGTGTCAGATGAACAGGATAATAAACCTTACATCACATGAACCATTTAATGCAATACTCATCCAACACACAAACAATTTTTTCACCACTTTCCTTCCTCACACATCATCACTCATTTCCTTCCAATCCGGTTCAAATATAGAAACAAAACGATCTCATAATCTAAGATAAGGCCTCAAAGTAGGAAGCAGTTAATCACCTTTTCTAACTCTTTTTTCATCAAATGTTGGAGTTACTTTTTGTGTAAGAAAAACTATTTCTTGTTAAACTCCAATGCAGGCTCACGTAGTATCCAACAGTGTATTCGATTCTCATGTTGCCTATACATGACAATCAAAGTGAAAAACTTTCGCTACTCAATAATCAATCGCATTAACTTCTCTGCCTAAAAATGGAAAATTTACTGTCACAAAAGGGGAAGAGAAGAGAGATTCCAAAAGTTCAAACTCCAGCAGTGGAATTAATTCGGCATTCAAGTACGTGATGTACTTGTGTTTTACATGTTTATTTATATCATAACAACTTGAACATTAGAGGAAAAATGAGAAACAAGTAAAAGCCTCATCATCCTTAGTTTTTTTAAAAAAAACGACCAACCATATAAAAAACCTTGGTCATCGGAGAGGGCTCTGTGTCTGTCTGTGGTGTGTGTTCTTTTTACAAGATACTGTTATTTTGTATTTTGTTTATACAAGAACAAATTTCCTGAGACTAAAAAGAAAGAAAGCGGCACTAGCTAGTGGTCATGTCATGGTGTCATGTGGTTTTTTATTTTAGGCATTTAGAACTGAGAAATGCATCTTCTGTGACATGCAGTAGTGCGCTGTTTCTTTTGCTTAGTCTCGTTTTTCCAAACTTTTCCAATATCTTGAGCGATTTTCACAGCATCAGAAGAAGCACCAGAGAGCCCTCTCTTTGTGAACCCCACAGCGTAAAGTCCAGCATTTCCCTTCCAACCATGAGGGAATGGCATCTTCGGGTATCCATTCTTTGAGAAAAATTCACCTTCCTGCACATAACAAACCACCAACAACATTAATTCATGTCTCAAAAAAGAAGCTTCTAAAACAGCCCCGAAAGAAAGTTAAAAAAAGGACAAAACCAAGTTGCCCCAAAAAGCCTTTCTGAACTGACAATCTTCTGGGATCAAAATATTAGAAAAAGAACATTTTTTTTTTTCAATTTTTTCAAAAAAGATCTAGAACATATTCTCACCTGAAGCCAATAAGGAACGTTACTGCGGTAACCAGTTGCCAGCACCACTGCATCAACATCAAGCTTTTCACCATTGACAAGCTCAGCTTCTCCATTATTGAACCTCTTGACTCCTGGCACCACTTTTATTTCACCGGATCTAATCTTGGCCAAGGCACCAAGATCCAAAACCGGGGTCTTCCCCTGTGTGTTCTTCAGCTCCAGAGGACCCGTTGAAGGCCTTTTCAGCCCCAACTTCTCCACGTTCCCCAGAACAAACCATGCCAGCATCAAGATAAGCTTGTCAACAAGCCAGAGGGGCAGCCATTGCAGCATCATAACCGCAAATTCAAACGTTGATTTCCCAAATACTTCTCTGGGCAACACGTGAACCTATATCCAAAAAAAAACAGAGCACCCCTGTTAGATTCCATCCTCAAAAACATGTTCTTTTATATACCGATGAAGCTAAGCTAGCATGAAAATTAAACTCACCGAGCTGCGAACAACCATGGAAGGAGAAGCATGGTGGTTGCAGAGATCAAGAGAGAGCTCCATGCCGGAATTTCCACAGCCAACAACAAGGACCTTTTTTCCCCTGAAGCTTTCCCCTGACTTGTAATCACAGGCATGGATGACCTCACCTTTGAAGTCACTCAGGCCTTCAATCTCCGGCATCACACACTCGGCATTCTCGCCGGTGGCCACCACGAGCCACCTGCAAATGTACTCGACCTCGCTGCGTGTGGCGGCAGTGGAGGAAACGGTCTTGACCCGCCACAATCCGCTGGTCTCGTCGTATCTCGCGGACTGAACACACTCGTTGAACTGAGGGTTGATCTGGAAGTGGGTGGCGTAGGACTCTAGGTACTCTATGAACTGTTTCTTTGTGGGGTATTCGGGGAAGTCTTCAGGGAAAGGGAGCTTCGGGAGCTGACAGAATTGCTTAGGAAGGTGAAGTTTGAGTCTGTCATAGGTTCGTTTCTGCCACAGAGAGGCTATGCAATCTGCACGTTCCAGAATGACGAAGGGCACCCCTTGTTCTCTAAGGCATGCTGCCGTGGCAAGCCCTGAAGGACCCGCCCCTACGATTATAGGGCCGTTCACCCAAATGCAACGACGAGAGAAGAAGTCTTCGTGGTCCACTAGGCGAAACAAGTTCTCCATTTTTGTGCTGTGTTGTGAAAGTGGTTTGGTTTTGATTGTTTGAAGAAGGTCGAAACAGAGAAAGTTAAGTTGAAGTTGGGTTTAGATATGAAGTGAAACGAGAATGTGAGTTTTGGAATGAATGGAGAATGAGAAGGCATTGAAGAGCTTAAATAGGGGATTGGGCATGATAGGTGCATGTGATGGAGTGAGGGAGTTAATGCTCTTTCTTCTCTCTTCTTCATTAAAATATTATTACGTCATTTTAAAATAATCGAAAAGGCATATTTTAGTTTAGACTATTTTTATTTTATTTTTTAGTTTTAATGATTCGAGTGTTATCACTGTGGTGTTAAACTCTTGAATGTGCAAATATCGTTTTTGATTGTCAAATCATGATAAGGCAGTTGTTTTGGGTATTTTAGAAGCTTGGTTTTGTTTTGGGTATGTCAATACTTTATATATTTTATAGCATTATATTCTGTGCCATTATTTTATTAGATCCTAGTATGTGGCCTTTTTGTTAAAACAATTGAGCGAGGATTGGGAAATAATTATGTGCAATTTATTCTTCCATCATCACACTCGCAGGGGCTTCCTTTTCCTTTTGGATGTATGAAAATTAAGTTAGGTAGCAACTGATGATGGTGTTTATTGATTGGCCTGGCAGGGGTGAATGGTAAAATTGGAAAATAGAAGAGGTCGATTTAGAAAATTAATTTTGGAAGGGAAGGGGTGTTTGGTAATAAGCAAATGTTGAAACATAATGGAAGGAGAATTAGGAGGCAATGATGATGACATGTCATCCCCATCTGATTCTTGGGGTCCACAACAGTGAAAGAAAGCTCAATGAATCAGCAAAATAAATAAAAAATAAAAAATAAGTTGTTATACAGCAAATAACGCGTAAATATTTCTGTACCTCTTTCGCCTGTAGATATTATCTAGGTATAATTAAGTTTGTGTTAGATGTTTTTAATTAAGGTTTTATTAAATTTTTTATATGTTAACTATTTATATTTTATGTTTTTAATTAAATTATTTGATCAATTATATGATGCGATTGTTGTTTTATTTATTTTTTTATATATATTTACAATGTAAGATTTTATTGTTAATATAAAAATATTATAATTAATATTAAATAATAAGTAATTTTTATTGAAAATATGTTAAATAACAATAATTAATATCTTATCAATGGTGGTAATGAAATAATCTTTTAGTTACGGTAGGCGATAGTGTAAAAGTTGAGAAATATGTCATTATTCAACATGCTTAAACAATACAAATTTAAATCATTTTATCAACATCATTTCATATTAATAATAAAATTGCATATTTTTTTAACGCAACATAAAAGTAGTAAGCAAGATGCAACACTTCACTTAGAAAATATAAATAATAAAAAATAAAATAGAAAAATTAATAAAAACTCAACTAAAAATACCTAAATTTATTATTAAGAACTTCTATGATTTAATATATTGTTCAATTTTCAATAATCTTCTTCATGTAACACTGATAAAAAATTAAGAAAAAATATGACTCGGTAGACTATACGTATTTACTTCCTCTTTTTTTTCGTTCATGAATTTTAACATTTTTTTTATTTCAATATTTTGACAAATATTTTGTTTAAAGAAAAACAATTAATGCGATATGCAAACAATACTAATTCCTTAAGTAAATGTTTGCATCTTTTATTTCTTTTAACATTTTTCATTTTGCAGTGAAATAAAAACATATGAAGAATTTGGAAAAGAAAATTATCTGTCAATCCAGTAAATAACCATGACCAAAAGAAATAAGTAATACAAATCCTAACTAAGTAGAAACTATACTATTTCCGTTGATTTAAAAAATGTTAATAAATGGCAAAGATAAAAGCCAAACAAAATTATGGATGACTAAAATGAAAAAAATAAATAAATTAAAGACCATAAAAATGTTTAGCCTTACTCAACTTATCATTTAAGTAATATCAATAAACAGTAAAAGCTAAAATAGAAAGAATTATATATCCAATAACAAAATAAGAAAAAAAAATATTGAAACTCATATCAAAGTTGGAAAATTTCCAAGGATTAAACATTTATTTAAGTAAAAAATAAACTATAAGAAAATAAAGGGGGAAGGTAACATATATGTATATAAAAGCATTGTTATAGAAAAATGACGATAAATAGAGATTATAGTATGTAATGATGAAGGTGGAGCCAGGTGGAGGAATGAGAGGCCAAGGAGAGTTAATAGAATGGACCCGAATGCATTAAACCATTGCCTCTCTCACTATCCCAACCCCAACTTTTCTTTCTTCACTTTCATATTCTGCACTATTTTACAACATCTTGTTTTCTGTTTGAATTTTTACTTAAAAGATTAAAATTGAAACACCGTATTAATTAAAGATAAAATCAATTAAAAATATATAAATAAATAAAAATAATTCTTAATTCACAAATCGGTAGTTTAAAATTTATTTTCTAATATAATAAATTAGATATGGTTGGTGATATATCTTACAGAAGAAAAAAAAAGTACAGAAAAGTATTATAGATAATTTGATGGTGGGAAAAGGAAGAAAATGATTAAAAAGAAACAAGCACTAGACCCAGCAATGGTAGAGTGCAGATTAGATAGTTCTTCAGTTTGGATTTTGGACTATTAGCTTTTTACGACATAATGCAGTTATCCCTATGGGCTACTTGCACGTATAATTTCTCCCTCATCTACTTCCCTTGAAAGGACACATGAATCTCTTAATTAATGTGCTTCGAATACGCATTTCTACATCCAAACTTTACAAGAATGTCACTTTCGGTGTCCTGTGTATAATCTGATTAAGTTAAAGTAGGTTTAATTAAGAAGTAATAAGTGTTTAATGAGTTGACAGAGAGAAGAAAGTAGAAATGATTTGAGAAGCATGTGCATCACCCCTTCAACATCATACGACTCTCTCCTTTTCATGAAAACATTGTAAGCTTCGACCTTGGCGTTTCTCAAAAGCTCTTCTCTGTATTATTAAATTTGCTTTCATTCATAACTATATACTATAATGCTCCAAGAAGCAATGCTCCAAATGGCTACACACCAAAGATGTATATATGTTCTTTTTAGCCAGCCACCCATATCTGATGCATGATATGATAGGGATATGTGTTTTTATATTTCTTATCCCTAAGCTTCTCACACCACCCTTTGGGAGAGACCCCCCATATTTCACAAACCCTTTTCTTCTGTTACTATGTCACATTTAAATTCCACTTTTTCTTCCTCCAATTATTGATTCTCTCTCTCTCTTTTTTCTTTCTCTTCCTAGGGTTTTTTCTAATTAACAACTTGATATTCAAACTTTATGTAGTCGGCGAGGGTCACTCCTTAACAACTTAATAATTCTTCCTTCACTAAGAGAATAAACGCGCTTTTCTTTCTGGTTTTGTTTTTGGAATATGTATGTAAGCTTTATTTGGTGTGTGTGTGTTTGTGTGTGATAGCTAGAGGGCACTGGCTTATAAGTAATATAAAAGTGTAGTTGCATGAAAAGTAGACCATAATGAGTGATATGAATCACGCGGAATTAAAGAAAAGGTCAAGAATGGCGAAATCATATATATATATATATGTATGTAGCTGGCTTCTTCGAAGTTTAAGGTCTCGTCGTCACTTTTGATTACTGAAATCGGAATCGCCAACTTCGTAAAGTTAAAGAATTTTCATTGGAAATATGGCTATGGCGGTGCATGAGACTATTTGTTTATGAATTTTTGAGTTTGTAGTCCCACTTCCCAAGTTCTATCAAGAAATTTCTGAGTGGATCGATGTTGAAGAAGAAGGTGTGTGACACCGAAAGCTTTATATGCGTTTCTTGCAAAAAGTGTACAAGGTGGATGTTTGTTCTTAGTCCTAGCCAAAGGTTGCTTTGCTTCAAAGGATGCATATGTCCAAGTGTTAACTTTGGAAATAATACCTTCTTATTATCATGTTACTATGGAAATTTGTGTAATATAGTACTATTAGGCAAATTTCATGTTATAAATGGAAAATGATACATGAAAACGTTTAAATATGGTTTAAATATATTTTTAGTATGTAAACTTGAACGTAAAATTAAAATTCATTTTTGTCTCAAATTTTGATACATTTTAGTTCTTAAATTTTAAAAATAAATAGATATAGTCTTTTTAATTTAACTATGTTAAATTTTTTTGACATACCAAAATAACATTTGAGTTATTTATATAATTTTGACAAGTTTCAGTTTAAATGTCAGCTTAAAACATCATTTAACAAGTCAGAAAATGATGTTCTAAACTGACATTTGAACTGAAACCTGTTAAAATTATATAAACAACTCAAATGTCATTCTGAATCACGTTTGATATGTCAAACAAATTTAACATGATTGAATAAAAAAAATTATATTTATTCGTTTTTTAAGTTTAAGGACTAAATTATATTAAAATTTTGGATTTGACGAATTCTAATTTCGTGTCAAAGTTTAGGAACTGAAACATATTTAACCTTTTAAATATTAATGTATTTAAGTTTATAACAACACTCGATACTTTAGTTTTCATTAAAAAAAAATAGTATGTGTCACACTAAAAGGATGTAAATTGTGAATTTGGTAAACCTAAATCAAACGTTTTTAAAATATAACCAAAAGTGCATGTGGCCAAAACAACTCGGCATTTGAAAAAAAAAATAGCCATGTAATCGGAAGATATAAAGATAGTTCTGGAGAAAATAAAATCAAAAATCGGAGGCCATTCCTTTCAATTTTAACTTTAGCATACCAGATTTTATGTCATCAACATTTTTATCAATCAACTATTTATGTGGCTGACACATGCATGGCCCCAAGGATATCGTACTTGCTGAGAATAAAAAAAACTTGCTCTTAGTTAAGTGATTAATTACTTTCATGTCTTATTTTCTATGAAGAATGTTTTTATCCCGTTTAGGTGTCATTATTTTATTATTTTATAAAATATTTTGTGACAGTAGGTTGATGATTTATTTTGGTAATGATTTTGGACGAGTACAATATAGATGAAAAATCAAATTTTTTTTATATTAAAAGTGTTTCTGACCGGAACTTAAAAAAGATATTTAATTTTTCATAAAACGATAATATAAAAGGACTACCTTATCATTAAGGTATTCATAACTGAAAATATTTTTAGAAGGAGACTTAACCAATGTGAAATAACTCATCTTTACAAAACAAATGATTAAAAATTTAAGTATGAGTTTAAATTTTACATCAGATAAAATAGAAAAGTTGAATATCTTATAAAAAAAAAATTCATAAACTTATTGTTTTTAAAACTTTATATTATAGTAGTGACAATTTCTTATATAAATTAGACTCAGGTCTCAGTATTGTATTTTTGAAATACATTTTCTTGAAAGACCCGTCATAATAATTTTGATAAATGTAATATAATAAGATTAATTAAAGTCTATTATCCTTGTTGAAAGTGTAATTCATTTTAACGAAGAGATATTTGTGTGTTGAACAAATAAGTTTTGTCTCAAAACTCATGTTTCAAATTTTCTGTAATAGTTTTTTTTCCTCATAAAGAGAGAAATAAATAAGTATAAAATACAAACTAAAAATATAATAATGCTTTATCAAAATATGTGTAAAAAATACTATTTAAGGTTTCCATTCAAAGATAAAAGAACTTTCAACCGCAACTCTCAAAACAAAAATGAAATAAGACCTTATACAGATAGAAAAGATAAAAAAATTAATTTAGTTTTATGTAAAAGCTAAAGTAAAACATGTGTTTTAAAATCAAGATTTCTTTTTTTTTTTCACAAATATATATAGTTGTTTCTTAAAAAAAAAAAAAACTATTTGGTAAAAAAGATATATATACAGATAGAACAATAAAAACTTTTTACGTAAACTTCAATAATAAAAATAGAATTAAAAATAATCACTAAATAAATA
>Ga0099822_1002425_pt1 | contig 23194 bp, 17 predicted proteins | sample CowpeawhiteBW_FD_76839 | JGI IMG/M metagenome (GOLD analysis project Ga0099822, IMG submission 76839) | Root nodule microbial communities of legume samples collected from California USA - Cow pea white BW | ecosystem: Host-associated > Plants > Roots > Nodule | place: USA: California | collected... | reverse complement strand
ATATATATATATATATATATATATATATATATATATATATATATATATATATATATATACCTTATCTTCTACATTAATTAAAAGATTGTGTATAGGCTTTGAAGTGTTAAGTTGGTTAAAGATTTGGTACTTAAGGTTAAGAATTTTGGTGGTACATGAGAGAGTAATAGCTTTTCAAGCTATGTCATTGAAGTAAATTACAATTTTGACCTTTTATATTTTATATATTATGCTCCCTCTTTAAATTAATATATATTTCCACGTGTCCAATTCCAAGCGGATAAGATATGTTCGATTTCGCCCACCAGCTACAAACGAACGAAAATTAAAAATATTTCTTTTACAAGTTAAAGTAGGTTATGTATAAAATAATTTGTAATAAAGTTTATATTTTATAGTATAAATCAAATATCATATAATTTAGATCTTAACCTTATGATAATATGTATGATTTCTATTATCAAGATATTCTAAATTTTTATTGTAAAATTATTTAAATAGATATAAATATACGTCTGTGAGTTATTTATATTTCCATTTTTTTATTCAATTTGTTATTAAATGTCCTAACTAACACAGTTGCAAGAATCTTTTATTTTATTTTTTCTTTCACTTCAACCTTGCCTACCACTCAACTCAACTCAACTTGCTCTTCCAAAAAAAAAAAAAAAACTGAAATTATTCTCGCAAACAACTATTTTTACTCGTATTTTAGAAGTCCTAAAATGCTTAAATATTTTTCTAATTCAATCTAATATACCATGGCTATGTTTTATGAAAAAAGAAACCCAAAAAGTCTAGATTAAAAATTATTTAAAACTAAATAGATATTTTATTACGAATAAAAATTATAAAATTAATTAAAAATCTATTTTAGATAAATTGAACCACCATAAATTATCTTAAAAATACAATAATTATTCTTAAGTTTAATGTCAAACAGTTTATTTCAAATCACTTCATTGAGAAGGATCAATACCATTCCCACACTCAAAAGGCAATGTTAGGTTCATCTAAAATACATAAGGATTTGCATTTTCCTTTTTATAACATATGGTATATTATACCTAAAAAATTATTATAGTAAGCACCTTTTGCACGTAAAAACGAATAAAAAACCGACTAATAAATCAAACAAACACGGTTCACAAATGTTCTTATTGCATATTTTTCAAATATTATTTACCTTTAAATAAACGTTATTGTTAACGAGTTAAGGAAAGAAAAAAAATGAATGGACAAAAAATAAAATAAAAGACAGATTTTTTTTAGCAAGTGGCATATATTTTTATTCTTCGATAAAAAAACAAAAAGAAAATATTTTCTTTCTTTTTTGAGTATATAAAAAAATAAAAGTTATACATGCCAAAGAGTATATAACTTCTCCAAAAATAAAAGATGTACCGAATAGATAAAAGTGCTGTCCTTTTCCCTTCTATAAAAAGTAATAATTTTTTCCTCTTATTTGTCCGTTTAATTAAAATAATTAAAATAAAATCAGTTTATTTTTCATATATGCCAAAAAAAATGCTCAGTTTTTAATATATAAAATTTAATTGTAAAGTATTGACAGAAGAATGATGGATATAGACTCTTTATAATTTTTGTGTGTGTGTGTCTTTGTCAATTGTCAAATGTGATTAAAGATTTTTACTCTGTTGCATTTCAAAATTAAAAAGCATTTAAATTTAATTTTTATTTTTCCATTTATGTAACAAATTTTGAATAGGTTTGAAGTTTGACAAATGGGATTCATACAAAGCAACATTAATGATGGATGGGGATGTCATGTCATGTACATCAATCAGCAACTCCATCACGGTTCAAAGTGGGTCCCAAAATCCACTAACCACACATCAATTTCCCCATACATCACATATCATCACACAACATGACATGATAACAATAACACTGTCTTCACATAATTGCATATTCTCATCCATTCAATGCAACCGAGACTATGTCCTATATTCAGAAAGAACCATCATCATAGAAACTCGCCACGTGTCGAAACACCATTAGCCGAATACTCTCCAATTGCTGTGGATGTGACTGCACTGTAAACTTTATCCTACGCATCCCTATGCCAAAACCGGACACTACGCAAATCGGGCCCCACCGGTTCAGATTCAATCTGCTCCAGTAAAGCAGCCACATTAAAAAGATCTTGCGCTGAAGGAATCTCAGCCGTCCACGCGTAACCATACAAATTCTCATCACACGCGCGAATTTCCAGCACTGCCCAATGAAAACGCAACACGTGTCGAACAGTGCCGAAATGTAGTCCTGCGTGGTACACGCGCCTATCGGATCTCATATCACACACACACTTTTGTTTATTTATCAATTTTTTTTTTCTCATGAATCCACTTTACCGGTTTGAAAATCTGCTACGGCTGTTGTTATAACAAGCACCAACCACGACGACCGTGTGCTTCCATTCTTTGCTCCTTCGGGGCTGTCCAAAACGACGACGTTTAGATCAGATTCTCAGGCGACCGGGAAATGGTGGAGACGGTGGAGCTTCAAGGCGAGGAGCAGCGTTCGCTGCTCTCAGATTCGGGCAATGGTGACCGGTCCTGGCGGTTGAACTTCGAGGGGTTTCAGATATCTTCAGAGCACACGGAGAAGCAAGTGAAACCCTCTCGCGGACTCTATGACTGTTATGGCGTTCTAGGTAACAAAACAGTAAAATCGCATCTTCGTTTTGTTTGTTTATTTATTTATTTTAATATTTTCAATTATTGTTATTGTTCAATTTGGAATCTGCTTTTTATTTTCTTTTAATCTGACAAAGATTTTATTTCACTGTTTGTTTTGTTCGAATAGGAATCTGCAATTTGCTTTACGTTAGTGGTTGTGGTTAATTGTGGTTTCAGTTTTAGTGTGGTGTTTTGTGCCATTTCATTTTTTTCTGTGTAAAGTTTCCCCTCTGCATTGAGTCCAGATATTGTTTTTGCTTTGTCGAAGATGCTATTATTACTGGATTTCATTCAGTTTGAGTAGAATGCTTTGTTTTTTGTCCTCCTTTTGCCAGGTTGAGTACCGTGTGCAGGAATTTGGAAGCAGGCTAGGTATAGTGTGTGGGGTCTTTTTTGAATTGTGGGTTGATGGTGTGGTGGCCTTTTTGCTATGTGAAATAAGTTGACATGGATTTTTGTTGCATCGGGTATTGCCTGCTTCTTTGGGGCAGTTGCTCGAAGATGGACTATAGGGTTTTGCATTTGGAAGCTCTAGAGGGTAGAGGCAAAACTTCTTTTGGGCACTGAAGTACTATTTTATTAGTTTTTTCCTTTTCTATTTTGGGTCTCTGTTTTTAGTGGAAGAAGTTTCACAAATTGATCTTGGCATTTTAACTGAGTGCCTCTGGTCTCTTTCTTTATTTGTATAAATAAATGGGTTGTTTGGACCCTGCTCTTGCTGAAGCTTATACTTTCCCAGTTTGCAATAAGCATCTGCCTGTTGAGCTATGAAGCTTATATTTTCCAAGTTTTCTTGTTTCTAAAGCTTTAAAGTTCTTGTGGCCCGTATATGAAGTTCATTTGTCCTATATTTGTGACCGTGGAAGTCTAAAGCATAATTGTGTCTTTGAATATGATTTTCTTCATCTGTGAATGATCTTTATTTGATTTTTTTCTTCCATTTAACAAGGTAGGTTAGGGATATGATCTTGAGGGTCAATGTAGTTTTGAGTTTTCTTTGTAGTTTTTTTTATCTTTTTAATTAGCCAAGCTTTTTTGAATGGAATGCTTTGCTTATGACATCTTTTCTACTAAATGGAAAGGGATCTCATGGATCTTGTCTTATTTTTTTTCCTTCTGTTATATATTTCCTCAGGTCAAGAGGATAATATTGCGGAGTACTACCAGCAGCAAGTTGAAGTGCTTGAGGGATTTACTGAAATGGATGCTCTAGCAGAGCGTGGTTTTATTCCTGGAATGTCGAAGGTTTGTATTTCATTTTCTCCTTTTTTCTATCTAGATTTACGTTGGTTATATAGTCAAAAACCTTGGCTGAATATCCACTGCTGTGGGCAGGAGGAGCGAGACAAGTTAGCAAGAAGTGAGACGTTTGCCATCAGATTGTCAAATGTAGCAAACATGGTTCTTTTTATCGCCAAAGTTTATGCATCAATACGAAGTGGTTCCCTAGCCATCATTGCATCGACTTTAGACTCGCTTCTTGATCTCCTTTCTGGATTTATCCTCTGGTTCACTGCATTTTCCATGCAGACACCAAACCCGTATCAGTACCCTATTGGAAAGAAACGGATGCAACCATTGGTGAGTTCCTTAATTGATATTTTGTTTGAAATTATCTGAATCATCACCAGTAATATGATCTCAGTGATTATCAGGAGTTACTTTGTATTCAAATTACCTATCAGGGAAGAATACTACAATTTGGTTGTGTATTTATATGCTCTAATGTGTAAAGAGTAAACTATAAAGTGAAAATTTAAATTGTACAGGGAATTCTTGTTTTTGCCTCTGTCATGGCTACACTGGGACTGCAAATTATCTTGGAGTCTATCCGCACATTAATATATTCTGTAAGTTGATTTTGTGTATATTTACAGAGTCAAAGTTGACCCCGAACTCATAGAACAATAATAATTTTTCATTTAGTTCCTGAATCTCTTTTAACATTTCCAGGACAATGCATTCAACTTGACCAATGAACAAGAGCGATGGGTTGTGGGAATTATGCTTTCGGTGACTTTGGTGAAATTCTTACTGATGATTTATTGCCGCACTTTTACTAATGAGATCATTAAAGCCTATGCCCAGGATCATTTTTTTGATGTGATCACCAATGTCATTGGTCTGATTGCTGCACTTTTGGCAAACTATGTTGATGATTGGATGGACCCTGTTGGTGCTATCATTGTAAGTTAATACTTTCCTTTTGTTGGAGGTTTTGGTTTGCTACTTGTGGCCATAGAGAATGATATATATGTTCGTTCTCAAATTTTCTTTGAAGTTAAAAGTTCATAATATGTTTGTTGTTAGTTAAGGTCCAATTAGGGCTCATTTTTTATTATTGTTTTCTTTTATTTGACTAATAGAATCTGTCTAATAATTTTATATTATTAGATTTCCGATTTTAGCTTGTACAAATTAGAATTTATATTAAATTGTCAACAAGGGACTTTAATCCTTGACGTTCGTTAACAAATTTTCAGTGAATTAAGTGATAAGTCAGATTAATTTCTGGGTCGGAAGGTAAAAGAACCACAGTTTACCAAAAATATCACAGTATTTCAATTTATATTATCCATCAACAATTGTAGACATCTGTTTCTCAGCTCCTGGTATGTGTTCATGTTATTTTTGAAAATCGAGGTCTTATATTCTTACGATGAAATTTCTCATTGCTATATTAACTAATTGTGGCTATCTAATTAGCTTGTCGTAATATTTGACGCCTGTCCTTGAACTATGTGTATAGTATGATGGTTTGATATGCAGCTTTCATGCCTCACACACATCCTCAATCACAGTTCTTGTGAGGTTTTTAAGTTTTAGCACTATTTTTTACTCAAGATTACCATTGGAAGAAGCTGTTGTGACTTCTAGCAGCAAGAACTGGTTCTCATGATTAAATAACATTTTTAGAAATGTGGAATATATTTTCAAGATCTCAGATGACTGTACTTAAACTTCTTAAATTTGATTTGGCATGGTAACCCTCACTAAAAGTGAATTAAAACCTTGCTTTTTGGTGCACTACTTGAGATGTTCTAAGATTTTAGTGAACTACAATAGGTTCTTTGGAGCACATCTAACTTACCACCATTTTGTACCTGGTCATTTAATGTTCTTTACTTGGTTTACTTATGTGCAACTCTCACTGCTGCAGCTGGCGTTGTACACCATTCGCACGTGGTCAATGACAGTGTTGGAAAATGTGAATTCCCTGGTTGGAAAATCAGCTGCACCTGAGTATCTTCAGAAACTCACATACCTATGCTGGAACCACCACAAGGCTGTGAGGCACATTGATACAGTTCGGGCATACACATTCGGGTCTCACTACTTTGTTGAAGTTGATATTGTCCTGCCAGCAGATATGCAGCTGCAAGAGGCCCATGATATTGGAGAATCATTGCAAGAGAAGCTTGAGCTTTTACCCGAGATCGAGCGTGCTTTTGTTCATCTTGATTATGAATACAGTCACAAACCTGAGCATGCACAATCTCACTCTTAGCAGCAGTAAGGAAAACCTATGTCCTTGTTTATTTCATTTGCTCTTTCATCTCCTTAAGTTGTAAATGTGAATCGTATATGTAGTTCAGAATCTGAACTTCTGAGCAAGTCACTAAGAAGTTGTTAGCTATACCAGCAGCTATCACTCTACTTTCTGGCAGACCTGATAATGTTCCCAAATGTATATCAAGATACCCTTATCAGGTAAAGACCTTCCTTCCAGGTTCCATTTAGGGGAAACAGAATCGTTATGTTCTCATAGAGTGCACTCTTTCTACCTTAATTAAGCTTTAAGGTGTTGTGTGCTGGTCTTGGTTATTTCTAACTTCACCAAATATCATAATATATACATAACACGCAAAGTTTTTCTTTTACAGGACTTTTCTTTTTACATGTAGACTTTGTTGTCTTATTTATCTTGCATTTATTTTATTAAAAGCTTCATCCATGTCTCATCTCATTTTAGTATTTGGACCTAATCACCTCACTTTAATTCCCAAATTTAATTAAATTTAAGTTTGCTACTGAATCTGTAGAAACGAGTGAAGTCTTGTTTATACAGAGAACTGGTTTCATAGACAAAATGTTTAGAAGCAAAAGTACTGTTGAAGATGACCATTTTATGGAACTGAGCAAGTGTGAAACAGTTCAAATTAAAAGCCTGACATGTTTATATTAACTCTTACTAAAACAACAATGAATTACGTTTTTTATCCTAAGGTGGCATTGGGGAATTATAATATTTTATTTATGGATAAAATATTCTATTATTATGTTTTTGGTTTCGATTATTTAATTTGGTTTCTCATATTCTGCATTTTATTATTAATTTTACATTACATATTACAATGTTATTTATAAAATAAAATAAAATACATCTAACTAGACGTTATATTTTCATCATGCTGATTAATATGGTAGTGTCGTCTGAATATATTATTAGTATCTCAGATATAATAAATTATTTACATTAAATAGTACAATAAAAAAAGTATAAAAATCTCACTGAAAAGAGGATTAATGTTTATTATTTTTAATACAAAATTAAGATAAGAATAAACGAGTTACTTTATGAAAACAATTTTACTAAAATGTGATTATTCTTCCCAAATGTATTGCTTCTAGGATGATTGCTTTAAATTAGGTACAATTCTACGAATAAGAAAAATGAAGCAACATTCTTCAGCACTCAAAATTTGAAAAAAAAAAAAAACTTACGCACAAGCACTTGTAATAAAAGAAAAAAGAGTATGATATTTTTGTTATCAATAAGAATTACTTTTTAGTTATATATATATATATATATATATATATATATATATAAAATTTTAACAAATTATTTACATCTAAAATGATCTTAATTGGGGAAAGTAATTTTTTAATTTTTCTTTTAGGAGTATTTTGATAATGTCCATAGTTCATAATTTGTAATAAGGGAATTCATGCATAAAGTAAACGACACTCCGATCATAAACACGAATACGACATTTATTTATGAAACAACCATAGCGAACATTTTCAAATACTATAATAAAAGAAACACAAGCAAAATAAAAATAATGTACTCATTTCATTATTAGATGCCTATCAACTTCCGTGGTACTTGCAATCATGAGTCAAGGCTACCTATGAAACTGACTCGATAATTTCAATTAAAATGATATTGTCTTTTGGATAAAGGATTTTTACAATTTAAAAAAATTGGAATGTATATTATTTAAATAGGTTTATATTTGAAATATTATTATTTTTTAAATATTTGTTTCAATACAGACGTTTTACATTTAAATTTTTTTATAAAGTAATTGAATATTTCTTTTAAGAAAAAAATGTATTTTAAAGCATCTATTTTAAAATTAAACTTTAAAAATATTAGCTAAATTTAATTATTCAAGGAATATTTAATAAAAAAAATCAATATATATGTATGTTTAAAGAGAAAATGACTAATTGTAAATTTTTATTTCTTTTAATTGTATTTTATATTGTTTTAATTATTTGAAATGTCTTTTAAAAGGTTATAAATTTCAGCATTCTTCTAACTTTTTTATCTAAATAACTAATTTTCCTCTGAAAAAATTAAATTCATAAAATAAATGAATTTTTCTTTTAAGAGTTAATTATATTTATTGTTCTTAAATTATAATACAAAATTAAAATCGATCTTTTTATTATCTCTTACTTTGTAAAATAATAAATTTTGTTCCTCTCACTTCGTTAAATTTTATGTGACGTGACATATATACTATTTACATGAAAATTTTAAGAATTTTTAAGATAAAAAATCAAACGAAATCAAAATTTCAAGCAGTTAATATTTTTCTAAATTAACTTTTTGTTATTTGACTTTATTAAAAACTTAAATACCTATAAATATAATTATTTATTGAAAAAATGTAAATCAATTATTGGTGTTTTAAGTCTTTTAGTGTCAATACAATGCAACAATATAATTAAAGTTCATTTTCAACAATACAATCATTGTTTTTTTCTACAACTTTCTGTGACTTTTAACCTTTTGATAAGAATATTTGATGACAATAATTGAATTTGGATAAAACTTTCGTAAATCACACACACACACACACATATATATATATATATATATATATATATATATATATATATATATATATATATATATATATATATATATATATATATATATTCTAAGTTTTTATTCAATTTTTTCTTCTTTATATGATGGGATGGATCTTTCAATAATACTTAAAAACTTAAAAATCTCAAAATCCGTGTGAAATTAAAGAAATGAGACAAATATCATACATAATCACAATCATGCAATAATAACATGAAAAAAAATCAATTCCAAAAAATAAATAAATTAACAAGTTCACTTTTGAAGTTAATATTTTCAGAATTTTCATTTAACATATAAATTAATTTGAATTTAAATAATAAAATTAATTTTTTCATATTGTTTATCTGTGAGTTTTTATAGTTGAAACATAGCTTAAAACATTCCACCTTCCGTTTAGTTCAACAAGCATATTAAGAATCCCCTAAAAATTTGTAGAAAATTCAAATAATCTAATATTCACAAAAATGAAAAATACCATATCCATGTGCTAGCTAGAATACAAGATATTGTAGTTTTTTTTTTCTTTCCATTTTCCATTTATTCTACTGTACAATTTGTTCTTTCAATATTAATACACAAGACAACAATTTTAAAATTAAATCAATCACTATTAAATTCAATATATATATATATATATATATATATATATATATATAAAATCAAAATATTTTTTTAAATAAAGTCATATCATATATCATTACGAATTAAATATGCCGAAATACCTTATACATGGTATAATATATAATATAAAACCATAATATATAATATAAAATTTTCAGCAACGCAGATTGGTCTTCTATGTGAACGTTTGAACATGGCCAAATAAAAGTCTAGGTTCATCTCAATAATTCAATTCTCAAACGTGTTTTTTTCAAACACTTTTTGTTCTCAATTTTATTCCGCCACAAATGCGAAATGTCACAGTGATAATATATTCATTAATTCCAGTTGACGCAAATAAAGAAACTAACCCAATTAATATTTTATAATATCTAGAACCCACATTGCTTTAACTAATTATTAACTAATTGATTAATTAATCAATAATAATTAAGGATCTACCCTTGTGGTTAACACATTGACACGCGTAACTTATTTTTTTCTTTGCATCAAATTTCTTTTTAATAAATTATAAAACTTAATCTTTAAGCATTTTGTATTACTCTTTGGTGAAAAAGAAAAAAAGATTTGATGTAATAATTATATAAAAACTTAATTTTTAAGTTATTATTTTCTTTGATGGAATTGTTAACCGTGATTAAAACTTAGCTTTTAAGTATATAAAAAAATGTTTAAATATATAGTTATTGACAAGTTACAGTAGGTTTGTGTCAATAAGTTTATAAACTAAATGATGAATTATAGCTCAGGAAAAAAGTTATATTAAGTTTTATTTATTTTAGAAACCATTATTTTAATGTGAATAACTTAGTTTCATAAAAAGTTGAAATTCTGTGATGGATTTTCAGCGCCATAATTCAAAATAATAATAAAAAGGAAAAAAGGAAAAGGAAAAGGAAAAAAACAAGGTGAAGTTTTCCCCACGTCTCTGCTAACCTTAATTACATGAATTTTTGGTTTAATTAATTATTGAATGGTGATGTAGATTTGGTGATGGGTCCCATTTTTTAAGTTCTGTAGTTTCCTCAATTTCTCAAAACCATCACATTCATTCGAATTCGCATTTGCTTTCTCATTCAGCGATTATGCGCCACTGCTACTGCATGCTCCTTTGAACTCTCAACTATATAAATATACATATAATGCGCCGGCGATGCGCATGGAGATAACCTACGCATCGCCAAGTTTCTACGACCTCCCTGCCGCCGCTGCTTCAACCATGCCGTCCTCCGTGACCGGCGCACGTCCTGTAAGGATCATTCCTCTTCAGCATCCGACCGCCACCTCGTCCTCGTCTCCGTCGGCGAACGTCGCTTTCGCGCGGTGGACAGAGAAGCTCAGGCGAATGACGTGGCTCGAATGGCTCGAGTTCTTCCTCCCTTGCCTACGCTGGATTCGCATCTATAAATGGCGCGAGTATTTCCAGGTCGATCTCATGGCCGGAATCACCGTCGGCGTCATGCTCGTTCCTCAGGTAGTCGATAGATGCTTGTTTTCTGTGTAATGAATTTTGAATTGCTTGCTCGTATGTGTAGTTTTGAGATAATCGATGTTTTTTTTTTTTGTTAATTGTTGATGCAGTCGATGTCGTATGCAAAATTGGCTGGACTTGAACCGATATATGGACTCTGTAAGATTACTGAACTTCCGCGCTCTGGATGAATCTTTTGGATTGTTTATTTATAGTTGAGCACAATTCCGTGTTTATTTGTCTTCTGAATTTGCAGTGTTTTCGTTTTTTCCTGATGTGATTTGGATTAACTTTTGATTTTTCGGGTAAAGCAATTTTCCACATTGTATTGCTAGAAATTTAGAAGAGTGAAGTTTGGTGTGACATTTAGAAGAGTCCTATCTCTCACTGTCTATGCAACCATGATGTTCTTGCCATTTTGAATGTCGATGGAATTCTATCCTTTCGCTGTCACCACTTATCTGTTAGTTTAAAATTGTTTATTCTACATTTTCATGATACTTCTATGTGTCGTCAATGTTTTATATCCTGAAATTATGTGTAATGTCTGCTTATTAATGTTATTTCTCTTTGCAAGGAAGACTCTGGTTTTGTGCCTATATTTGTGTATGCCATATTTGGATCTTCTCGCCAGCTTGCAGTAGGCCCAGTTGCATTGGTTTCCCTCTTGGTATCTAACGTGCTAAGTGGCATAACTGACTCGTCCGGTGAATTATACACAGAGCTTGCAATATTACTGTCCCTTATGGTGGGGATAATGGAGTGTATAATGGGACTATTGAGGTATTTTCGTCATTGCTTATTTTATCAATATAGATATACGTTCTTAACTTGGCTAGGAAACCTTGCATAAATTTTTCCTTCCTTGATCTTTCTCATTCATGCATCTAATACTCTAACTAGATATATAAGTCTACTTTGGCTTTTGTGTTCATGCATCTAGACATACAAATGTGATTAAATGATTATTTATAGACATGCTTGCTTTAACGCCATGGTAAGCTACTAGGTGACTGCCTTATAACAATTGGACTCCGGTAGCAGTTATATGATTCTGCAGGCTAAGCACTAGGCATCCGGTCTGATTCTTTTATGAAAGGGATTTTAATCATAACCTATATATACTTGTATTTTGGGTATTTCAGGCTTGGATGGCTTATTCGTTTCATTAGCCATTCAGTGATTTCTGGATTTACAACTGCTTCGGCTATTGTCATTGGTTTATCTCAAGCTAAGTACTTCGTGGGGTATGATATAGACAGAAGTAGCAAGATCATTCCAGTAGTTAAGAGTATAATAGATGGAGCAGATAAGGTATGCATTTCCTTTGAAATTTGAATTGTTCAGTGGAATTTTTACCCTGGTGTTTATGGTTTTCTTGCAATTTTTACGTAAAAAGTTGGGCCTAACGTAGGAAACCAACAAAATTAGGATTGAGAACTAAATTATGTAAGAAACGAACAAAATTAGGATTGAATTCGATGATAGTTAGTTTATTGAGAGAATGGATAGATTATAACTAAAATCGTGATTCTAGGGACAACTTTGCATCTGCTTGTGTATGATGAGCTGTCCGGTACCTGTTGAATTGCAATTCTGGGTTTGATGGTTCTTGGAGTCTGCACAAGGAAGGATGATGGTTTTTAAGGACCGAACTTTCCATTCTTTCCTAGTAATTGAGTCTGGGAAGCCTGAAATAATTAAATAATTGAAAATTAATTTGATTGCAACAGACAACCCAGAAGATTGCAATTTGCCTAAAGTTTAGCATTGCTGTCTCTGAACCATAAAAGAAAATGGTGCTAAACTAATTTCTAGTTACATCTAAACAATATAAACTCCATTAAATTAATTAGCACATCGCTGGGTTTTCAAATATGTCCCTATAGTTTAAAATCTTTAATTGGGATCCCATTTCTTCATGTCCTTATTTTTATATGTTTAATTTCAATTCATCAAATAAGAATTCTCTTTTATGTCCATAACATGTCCTTTGGAATCAATATTCCATTTTGAACTTCAGCCTAACATCTAATCTATTAATACTTCATAATCACCATACGTTCATTAGCTTACATTTTTTTTTTTGAGTCATTACGCTGCTTTCACTTATCAAACCCCTTCTTCAACAGAGCTGTTTTTTCCTTTTTATAGTTTTCATGGCCACCTTTTGTGATGGGATCCATTATGCTTACGATACTCCTTGTCATGAAACACCTGGTATGAATCTATCTCTGATGTTTTGTAAAGTACTTATATTAGATATCCACATCCTTCTCATTGTATGGATGTTATACAACCAGGGAAAATCAAGGAAGTACTTGCGATTCTTGAGAGCTGCTGGTCCTCTTACAGCAGTAGTTCTGGGAACATTATTTGCAAAAGTTTTTCATCCACCGTCAATTTCTTTGGTGAGTATCAAGTATATAGTGTGAATTTTTTTCTTCATGTTATTCATAATTTCTGACAAGGTTATAGTGATATGAATCTAGGCAAAGCTACAAAAGTAATAGATAATGAACGAAGTTGCATGTAGGTTATATTTACTAGATTTAACTATAGTATACCAGAATTAAAACATTTTGTTATTGTACCCGGTAATATCAAATTGAGAAAACTGGCTGAATTTATGACATTTGTTTTCTAGGAGAGAAACATGAACAAAAAAAATAGTTTTTTCAATAAGCAAACAACAATTTTGTTTATTGAAAGACAGGAGGCACAAACAATGTCTCATCACCATTCACGAGTACATCATGACTTGGTCATGCAATGAACAACAAATGTAGTTGATCACGTTGGCTTAATTTTCTATGTTTAGTGTAATCTCGATACATAGTAATCACGTTAATTTGTTTATATTGGATAGTGTCTTCTTTCATTTGAATGTCTTGAACTCATGCTAGTATTCTTCATGGTTTACTTCTCTTGTTATTGTCACATGAATGTTATTTTGTAAATGGGAATTATGTATGACTAAGTTCAGCAGCTGACTAACATGTTTGATGAAGCTGATAGAATTAACAAATAATGTGGTTTTTAATTAGGTCGGAGATATACCTCAAGGCTTACCAAAATTTTCTGTTCCAAAAGCTTTTGAGTATGCAAAGTCCTTAATTCCAACTGCTATTCTCATAACTAGTGTGGCTATACTGGTAAGTTTTCCTTTTTCTCCTCTATGATTTGAAGAAAATTGTGTCTTGGGAATTGTACTTCCAATTAAATTATATTTCAACCTACAGGAATCAGTGGGAATTGCCAAGGCATTAGCAGCGAAGAATGGGTACGAGTTGGATTCAAATCAAGAGGTATATTTCTTTGCAAGATATGCTTACTGCTCATACATCTTACTGGACAGTTCCAGAGTCCCCTCCTAAATGTTTACGCAAGAATCTAATATTTTTTAGTTAAAATACTTGACTAATTTTCCTGATATTTTTGGACAGTTGTTTGGTCTTGGTGTTTCCAATGTTCTTGGTTCATTCTTTTCAGCATACCCCACCACAGGTAATTGTTCAATTGAACTCTGAAATGTAAAGAGTCATTGTAGTTGGCTACTTATCTTTTGGTTCCAAAGCCTCAATTAATTTCAACATTATGATTTTACTTGAAAGAGCTTATTTTTTCCATGCAAAAGAGATATCATGTTAAAATATTTTTCAATTTTTTGATTGAGTAATGCAGGGTCCTTTTCAAGGTCAGCTGTAAATCATGAGAGTGGTGCAAAATCTGGGGTATCAGGGCTTGTTTCAGGAATTATAATGATCTGTGCACTAATGTTTCTAACACCAGTATTTGAGTACATACCTCAGGTTTGTTTTCAACTATTTATAGGTCATTGGTATTGTTTGAAAAGGTTTTCCCTTATATTCAATGAAAGTTCTACTTTAAACATTTTACAAATGACTTATGTTGGTATTCTGATGTGTGCACCCACGGGAAAATCTTTAGTGTAAATTCTTATTCAAGAAATACAAACAAGTATTTTATTTGCTGGTAAAGATCTTTCCCATTCATACATCAAGAATAAATGGATATGGCGTTATTACTTGCAAAATGATTTAAATTTTAGGTCCATTTTCTTGAGTTTCGAAAATCAATGCTGTAATACAACTTGTTTTATGGTTTTTTTTCAAAATCTTCTATTTTCTTCTCATGAAAAAAACACTAGAACAGAATGGTTTGAGAACTTTGCTTTTTTAGTTTTGAACATACACAATTACTATATAAATTTTAAACACATCTTTGAATTGAAAGAACACTTTTCCTTCTAAAAGGATACTCGTTTTTACCTTTTCTTTCTGTCATTTTTTAAATTTTGTTTATGTTATTTCCGTCTATCACTGAAATGTAAGTGATGCATTTTCGTTTCTGGAATGCTGATGATGAATTTTCTGGTTTCAACAATCCAGTGTACCCTTGCTGCTATTGTGATCTCTGCTGTGATAGGTCTGGTAAGAAATCCCCTTTATACTCAACTATTAATTATTCAACATCCATGGGTATTTAGAAGTGATAGTTTTATTCCATATAGAAAGAGTGGAAGAGGTGGCATTACTGGTTTTATGCAGTAGAAAATGGAAAATATAAAGTTGAAAATCAGAGGTTGACTCTATCCCTGTTCAAACTGTTCAAACTGTTATGAGAATGTTAGTCTTTGATTTTGATAACATAGGTTTGGGTTGTTTCAATATTGAAATCCAATTCACTGTGTTAGTGTTAATTCATATTATTGGTAGAAGAGAAATGTTATGTGTCCAACAATTATTTGTGTAAAATCAATTTGTATACACAATATGTTAATGTCTAAACTAATTAAATTTATGATTTATGCATTCAAGCAATGGAGAAAATATCTGTTTAGCTGCTATATCACTTTGAATGGTTAACTTGTTTGTCAGCCGTACATTCTTAGTTCTTGGCATGATTTTTCAGGTAGATTACGAGGAGGCCATTTTTTTGTGGCGTGTTGATAAGAAAGATTTTCTTCTTTGGACCATTACTAGTACTACAACATTGTTCCTTGGTATTGAGATTGGCGTCCTTGTTGGGGTGAGTACACGTTAGATTTGTTTTTTAGGTTGTAATAGATGTATTATAATTTTATATATATTTATATATATATATTCTGAATTTTTTGTTAGAAACTGTTCACATTTTGATCCCTCTACTTAGTGAGGTTGAAATATTTATCTGGTTATGCATATTCATTGAGGAGCTATGTTTGCTGGCTAAAACTTTAGTGATTTGTTTTCATACTGAGAAGAAGAAATGCTTATAGAATCATTTCTTTAGATACCGGATTCATTAAATATAACTGATATCAAATTATTTTCTTGTTTGAACAGGCAAAAGTTGTGGTGTTTTCCATATGCTAAGATAATCACCTTTCTCACTTTATAAGGTTTTTTATTGTAGGTTGGGGTTTCACTTGCTTTTGTCATTCATGAGTCAGCAAATCCACATATTGGTAAGTTGATTTGTACAGGTTCAGAAATGGTGCATGCTCTTTGTTTGTTCCACACTTATATGATGTGTATAGAATTGAATCACGTTATAGATGCTAACTTGTGTGAATATCTAAGAATCATGTCATGTGATTCGTGGAATTTTTAATTTATAAAATTTCTTTCAAATGAATACCTTGAACCTAAAATGATAAGAGACTAAAATTGGGTATTTATGCATGTCGATACATAAATAAGAAAATAAAACATTTATGAACTTTGGAAATATATTTTTTTCTGATGAACAACAATATTGCAGAACCCGTTTCGTTTCCCCTGAAAAATGCAAGAGACCGGTTACCAAACGATCATTAGCATAACAATTGAAAGACTGGAATCACAGTTAAGAATGCTAACAGCTAAAGCAGGGAAATAATTACAAAATATGATAGGACCATTTGTTTTAGGTTGCAATGGATCAATCCTGAATTAAGGCATCTAGATTTGGCCATGTGTTTGAAATACTTCACCTGGGATGTCAATTCATTATTTCAATCAAATGCTTTAAGGATTAAGGAGGGTATATTAATACAGAATTCCTGAAGTTATTTGAAATGTGATTGTTATGTAGGCATCTATGCATGCTTATAGTTTTTTAAAATATAAATTGTATGCCTTTCAACTTTAATATAACCAATAAAAATGAAAATTTCAATCTTGCATCTAAGACAAGAGTAGTCCTTTTGTATTTTGAAAACTAATATGTAAATATTGCAAGATATGTTAGTATGCTGACATTATTGTTTGGTCTTCACTGCAGCTGTTTTGGGTCGTTTGCCAGGGACAACTGTTTATAGGAATGTTAAACAGTATCCTGAAGCATATTCATATAATGGAATTGTAATTGTTCGTGTTGATGCTCCAATATATTTTGCAAACACGAGTTTCATAAAGGACAGGTAAGGAGAAGTGAGTTGTAATTGACATTTTTCCAACCAAGAGCATACTTTAATTCATCTAGAGTTTTCTTATCAGGTTGCGTGAATATGAAGTTCATGTTGATAGTTCTAAAAACCGTGGACCTGAGGTTGAAAGAATTTATTTTGTGATTCTTGAGATGGCACGTAAGTCTTCCTTGCCTTGTTCACAAAGAGGCCATATAATGTATTATTAATGTGTTTAAGCTCTAAATAAGCTAACATCTAATGGGTAAATTAATGTGATTATATAATTATCACTTGTGACACTAATGGTTAATAAGACTCATAAGTCGTTCAGTGTCGTGAGATTATTAAAACGTCTAATTGTAATTAACTGTGACATATATGTCCAGTTGATGTTTTCGGTTGGTGTTGATCATTTCCATTATTTTTGAAGTTCCCTGGAGTGTTGAACTACATGAACCACATTTTACTGAGTTTGTAAATGTTCTTTTGCACTATGGTTGCTCGCAACTAAATTATGAAAGGGATAATGATGATAACTCTGGCTCGTTCTTCTAATCTTACAATCTGGTTATGAATGCAGCTGTGACCTACATAGATTCTAGTGCTGTTCAAGCTTTGAAAGACTTATATCAGGAGTACAAATTACGGGACATTCAGGTACAATAAGATTGTGAACTTTCAACCACTGTTAGAATGCTTAAAAATCATCACCGCGGGTCTACAGAGTTTCCACTATCTAACTTGAGCTTATTCTTCTTGCAGATTGCAATATCTAATCCAAGCCCAGAAGTTCTGCTCACCTTCTCAAAATCCGGTCTGGTGGAGTTGATAGGCAAAGAATGGTACTTTGTGAGAGTACATGATGCTGTTCAAGTTTGCTTGCAACATGTTCAAAGCTTGAAAGCGGGACCTGACAGTTCACTCACGCCACTTTCTTCATTTGAAGATAAACCAAGTTTGTTTGCTCGATTGTCGAAAGACAGAGCGGAGAAGTTTTCAGTGACCGACTTAGAATCTGGTAATGGCAGGCCTCCACACCCCAAGGACAGAGATTCCCAGTTGGAGCCATTGTTGCCCAAAGAACGTTGAAGTTTGCTCTGCATCGTATGGTATAAAGTGTATTTATCCATTCTTTGAAAAAAAATTAGTAGGTTAAACCCCGGTGTTATCAAGCTGATGTTAAAAAAATAATGTGTAATATATTATTGGCCGGTTGTTGTAAAAATGTACTTCATGAGTTTTTAATAATGGTTTTATTGTGTAACTCTTCTGTCCGCTGTGTATCCCTAATTTGAAATTCTTGTTATCTTGAGTTACATAGGGGATGGATTTGAGGTTTAGGTTTATGACCTTTTCAATATCCTATTTCATTGAACACTTTAATGTCTTAAAGAAGGCAACATAAAAGGCCAATTCTTTTAACATCCTAACTACTAGAATTAAAATTTGTTTAATAAATTACAACTACAGTTTACGCTTTTAGGGTTTACTAATTCCCACAATCGCAAAACTCAAACAAAAGCACTTCCCATATAAGAATTGATTGACCATATAAAAATAGCGCGGGCGTAGTATTGTACACATGTACATCAATTCTTTGACGCAAAACCTACCATTTTAATAAGAACACAACAGATTATTCATCCTCACATTATTCGTGTAAATATCTATCACTTTATGGCATTCAGAACTCATTATTCATGTGCGAGCGCAATGCATGAGCACCAAGGTGTGTTGCACTGTTTGCTGTTTCATAATCCCGACCATCCATACTAACAAAAGAAATCCACAAGCTCAAGTCAATCCAACTTTTCGATAATAAGGGAAGCGCCATACAAGTATTCGGTAACAAAAGGACCTCAATTTCTTTTCGAAAACATTCACCTTCTTTCAACCATTAAAATTAAGAGTGAACAAGACCTACATTTTTACATTATGGCCTTTCAAATTTCCTAATTGCTCTCTATATTTTAATTTTATTTTTCATGTCAACTTTTTCATCTTATTTCCTTTAATCAGATAAATAAAGCAATGTTCATAAACTCAAAAGCTAAAATTTGATTAGTATTTCAATTATCTTAAACATCTAAGTCACATAGCTTAATTTAACATACCATTTACACTAAATATAAAGACTAGAAATCACTTATATAAAATAAAATTATAAACCCCAAATTAAGAGACGAATATCAGCTTTTGCTAAAAATATGCATCGATCATTGCATATATTAAATCATACACTAATTTAATCAATAAACAATTTAAAAATATAGTGCATTCAACATGATACATGTCCAGCTCAGAGTGTACACCAAATGGGGCTGTCACAAAGCAATCATTCTAAAGCGGGTGGCCAAATCAACTTAGTGATGAAAAAAATGACAAGCTCGCAGTCCCCCTTGTTTGGGGTGCTTTGCTTACATCTGAAGGCAATCAGACAAAATTTTCAGTTGGATACTCATGTTCATCTCCATTGTAGTCATAGTACAACCTTTCCCCCTTTGAGATATCTCTATTGGAGACTAAAAGAACTCGACATTCGCCTCCAACATCAAATCTCACGCATTTTAAGTTTTGTTTCTTTTTTCCTTCCCTACACCAAAAGGGAAAACCCTTTATTAATTGTTGTTTCCATCAAACAACCACCTTACTTCAAGTGAAAGTAAAGGATTTCATACACATTATTATAATGTGTCCGTCCTTAATTCCTTAATTTCAGACTTCTCAAAACACAAGCAAAAATAACAAGAATAAAATCTGAGGTGAAAAAAACTTACTGTGTATGGTTATTGATGCCATTGATGAACCGGGCTATATTGCTACGTTTGTCAGGACAGATCACAAGTGTCTTCGAAGGATCAGAAGCTGAAAGAAGTGTCATTATGCTATCTCCATCATCATTTTCCCTATTCTTTAAAAAATCTACATCCCCAACATATTCTGTAATTATGGTTAAATCTTTGATGGGTCTATCTGCTTCGACTGTGAAGCTGCGCAAGAAAAAATTTAAAATCTGAGTATTCTTCTCTTGGAAATGGAAATTGAGATTGTTGTTGAATGATTACACAATCTGCAATCTGCAATCTATGTAACATGCTAATACATACCCTTCTAGAGGATCAAAAACAACCATTAGAGGTGGCCATTCTCCTCTTTCCATCATACTTTTGCACAAGTTTAATGTCTCAGTATCTTCTTTTGACAAAACCTGAGTAAAAAAGACAAAATCACAAGAGACTTATCAATTAAATACTGAAAAAGGAGAAGAACCAGAAACCAGCACAGATGCTAAATGTAGGGTGTTGCTTATTTTCTTCTGTTCCATTTAAGGAAAAGTTGCAAATTGTGAAATACATTGTCCCAATAAATATAAATATCTGTATACAACTGACTGGACAAAGCTTAGAATAAGACCATGTTCTTTGTATTTCAGAATCCCTTTCATACAAAAGTAAACAAATGGCATGTTTTGCATCTATTAGAACCATAAAGTGCTTGTTTTCTCAATAATACTAACTCTAGCTTCTCAATGTATAGGCAAAACCTGAACCATCAAAATCACACAACAATGTGATGTTCCTCCATTCACAAAATGCTTAACTAAAAACCCACTTCTTTACAAACAGTATCAGATAATCTGGGCACAAAAATTAGGGCAATTGTTCAGCAGTTCCAAGTACCTGCATTCCACCACGCTCGAGAGCAGGACAATTAGCAGACCTAGGTGCCATTCCAGGCATGTAAGTAAGCTTATTGCTGAACTCTGTATTAGTAGCGGTCAATGCCGTTGCCAGTGATGCCATCTGCTCCAACTTCCTATTTGGATCCTCACTCGGCACGAACGGCAACAGTTTCCGTTTCTTCTTCGAAATCACCAAGCTCCCACCCCGCTTTCGCTTCTTCCGTGCATCTAAAACCACCGCACCACCAGTTTCAACTTTCAACCAGAACCATAACATCTAACGACTCAAACTTACAGTACCAATATATTCAAAAACCATTTCACCTCACCTTGATTCAACAATGGCTCGGAGGAACGTTGAATGCGAAAGAAATCAATTATTTTGGTCTGAACAAGGGGGAAAGCTGCAGATTTAAATACCACCCAGGTTAATTATTGAATAACAAAAAATAAAATAAAAAACCCAAATTGCATGCAACCTAATCCAACCCTAAAACTAGTTTTTTGAACTCATCGGAAGGATTAACGGATGTGGGATCTGAAAGAGAGAAATGAAAGTAATGCTTACACTTAGGCTTGTGGTTGGAGCAGGAGCCACAGAACCAGGAGCCTGTGGGGACGGAAGGGAGGATGGGACGGAGGCAGAAGAGGTGGTAGCCTCGATCGCAGTTGTCGCAGAGAAGCAACCTCGCCGGAGAGTCGCCGGAGCCGCATTCCTGGCATAAAATGTCGTCGATTACGGCTACGGTGGGAGATGATTTGGGAGCGTGGGTTCTTCTCCGAGGGAGTGAAGACGCCATTGATACAGATGCAAGAACAAAGTCTGAATTTATTTGAACTATAAAGAACAAGCGACCTCTTTCGCGCCCTAATTTTGCTTAGCGCGCCATGCTTGCTCGCGCCATTTGTCAAATTTTATTTTTTTAACTTTTGTTCTAACACCCTTTTTTTCATTGTTTCCAGATTAAATAAATAAAATTAAAAATAAATAAACTTTATAATGAATATTTTTGAAAAAAAAACACATTAAATATTTTGATTTGATTTTTAAACTTAATTAAAATAATTTAATTATCATAGTCTTAAATTAAGTATTTGATACAAAAATAAGATCATTAATGTAAAAGTAACATGAACTCTCTTTTCAGATCAGATTTTAAGCTTTGAAAACCCCTTTCTCTCTCTTCTTATTGAAAAAATATAAAAAATATTTTTCAAAATAAGTCTTAAACAGATAGAAGGAAAAGAAGAGTTGTTTTTATCTAATTGGTTTCAATCTTTCCAATAAATATTAAGAACCCAGAAAACTTTCAAGTTTCATTAATTACAGCATACTTTAAATATTACATGTCTCTATTTAAATATTTTATTTTAGTTGGATTTTTATGAAACTTTTGTAAATATTTTTTACAAAGCAGATTTTAAGTTTTATTTTCACTTTTATAATATTATTTTCATGTAGTGTCTTCGTGCTTTCTTTTTACTATTTTTGTATATCGTTCTCTTCAAATTTATATAAGTATGTTTTATATAATAAATTTCACATGTTTGAAAATATGAGAACGAGAATACTGAAAACCTCGAAAATCTGAATATCTGAATATTTTGAGAAGCTGAACACTTTGAAAATCTAATAATTTTGAAAATCTGAGAATTTTGGTAATCTAAGAACTTTAAAAATTTGGACAATGATAATCTAGATGTTTTTTTTTTCATTTTTTTTAGCTGACTTAATCATGTGGAAGATGTTGGTTTGAAGGTTGTACTGTTAGATTTTTTTTGCTGATGAATTTTATCAAGAAAAATATATACAAGAATAAGTACAACCTTTTATTCAAGATGAAGAAATAGAGGATTAAAATAAACAAAACTCGTGATGGGTGACAATTTTAACCTATTTCTTCTAGTTTGCTCAAGGGGAAATGATCTTTGGCAATGTGAAGGCATGAAAAACTCATTTTGGAGAGCTTAAAGGTGTGTTAGGGCTCTTGGGAACGACTCCATCTTCCTTTTTGTATCTCCTTTATCTTCCATTTGTAAGCTTGAGCTCTCCATGACAATGGAGAGCTATACCCATTTTTGTTAGGGTTAGATGTAGCCACGAAACTTTTGTGTAAATACAAATACTTTGATTATATATATATATATATATATATATATATATATATATATATATATATGTCTGTTTCATTAATTGCTAGTCTTCTTGTTTCTT
>Ga0099822_1002418_pt1 | contig 23215 bp, 12 predicted proteins | sample CowpeawhiteBW_FD_76839 | JGI IMG/M metagenome (GOLD analysis project Ga0099822, IMG submission 76839) | Root nodule microbial communities of legume samples collected from California USA - Cow pea white BW | ecosystem: Host-associated > Plants > Roots > Nodule | place: USA: California | collected... | reverse complement strand
GAAAATAATGAGATCTAGCAAGAAACGTGGGACGGTGTTGGATTCAGAGAAATAAGGTAAAAAAAAAAAAAAAAAAAATATATAAAAAAAAAGAGATAAAATTAATTTGGGTAAGGGGAGGATGTTGGGTGGGAGAAAAAGAAAAAAAACCACACACACACATATACATATAAAAAAAAATATATATATATATATATATATATATATATATATATATATATATATATATTTAACTAACACATATTGCAGTTGTTTCCCTCTTTTTGGATCAATAACTTCTATGTTTTGAATCTCTCACGCTTACTGCACCTTGGTTCAATTTATGTTGTGTTTATCTCCACTTGCAGTTGCCACATGATCCATATCAGATGTCATAAAAATAAGGCTAGTTCTACCAAATGAAGTTCTTTGTCAGTCACATGTGAAGTGAGTCTAGCTATTGCTTGTTTTTTTGAAATCACCTCATCTTTAGGTTAAAAAGTTTTCCTATATTTTTGTTAAACCATGTGAAGTTCCTACTTGAAATCTTTGTAACTTTTGTTATTTATTGTTTCCATCCATTTTACCTTTCCTAGTTCTTTTCTGTTTTAACTTTTCTTCTTCAGTAAACCATTTATAATCTGAGGGAATAGCAAACAGATCCTGCTCATCAAATACCATACTACTAGATTCCAAATTAGATGAACTAGATCTTGAAGGGGTCTTTATCCACTGAAACCATGATGATGATGATGATGATGAGGGATTTTCTTCCTCTTCTAGGTTCTTTTCGTCACCAGTAGGACTTGATGGGGCTGATTCAAACTCATCTTCATTTTCTTGTTGTAGTTCTTCAAACTTTGTGAAAGTCACAATTACTCTAACAGTGGACACTACAGGGATGGCTACCTATATTTCCAAAGTTAATGAGATGGTAGAGTTTGAAAAAAAAGAGAAAGATTATAGATAAGCATGACAAATAAGGAAAAGAAATCATAAACAATGTCAAAACTTTCCCTTTTAATCCTAACAAGTAGAACCCACTTGGCAGCTAATAATTCCTGTTAAACAATACAAATAAGAAAGGAACACACCAATGGGTAACCAATTACCATGTCTAAATTCTATGTTCTTGAGTCCAGATTTCTCAAGCCAAATTCATGATGAAATCTATGTTCTTGAGTCCTGAGAGAACTCTTGGTTTAGTTGAATTCTTCTCTCCCATATTTCAGGTCATGTGTTGATAAGTTTATTATCCTTTTATTCTATTCATAGAGAGAACCAAGAAAGCAGAATTCTGGTTTCCCATTTAGAACTATAACCTTTTATTTTTTATTTTTTCTTGAGAAGTTCCTCAAATTGAGTTATGTGCTACTCTTACAGAAAAGTTTGAAGTCTAGCTTGATAAATGTGAATGAATGTTCCAAATGATAATGTATGGTTGGATACATTCTCAAAGTTCCCTCCTTCCTCCTTCAATATTTTCATTTTCATCTTACAGTAATGCATTGCATACCATTAGTCTCTGACAAAACAATTACTTTGTACAAGAACACCCGTAGCTACAAAAGAAATGCACTATATCTAACCAACTTCTGTCTAATGTCTAGGTGACATGGTTATATATGTTTAACACAATTCAAACAGGAAAAAGTGCTGCCACATGTTTGCTAAAACAATCTTCACTCTTCATGATTGAACTGTAATGCTTTCTGATAATTTTCATGAAATAATGTTTTGGAGAAAAACTTGCCAACAATCATAGATGAGTTCAGATCAGTTGCCATCAGAATCATTTAAGGTCAAACACCAAATAATGCAACTTTCAATCATAGAAAAACATAATTGTACTATAATCAGAACACGACGTTCATTGTTAGATGTCATAAGATAATAGCAATAATAAATTTCCCCTTATGAGTACTGCATCAAGGAAAACAAGAGGGAAAGAACTAATGTAAACATATAATGAATGTGTTGATGTGGAAGGCTTAAATCAAAGAACAAAAAAGGACATACCCTGACTGGAAAGGAATCCTTTGGAAGTTTTGTTGTAAGGAGTTCTCTTAACCGTCGAACTGCTTTAATTCTCTCAGCAAGAATGTCAAAAATAGGTAGCAATTCATCAATTGTTAATGGAAAGTTTTGAGAAAGCCAAAGAGCAGGCATCACCCCTCTTGTGTACCGGCTTTCACCATTTTCGGAAGTAAAGTTCTCAGAGTTTGCATTTGTGGTTTTGTCCTTGTGGTCTCTATGTCCACCAGACTTTTCTTTCTTCTCTTTCTTTTCCTTCTTTTCTTTCTTTTCCTTCTTTTCTTTCTTTTCTTTCTTTTCTTTCTTCACACGGTTACTTTTATCACAAGGACCATTTTCATCTGTTGAATTCATCGCAGCTTCCAACTGCTTCTTTTCTTCTTCTGTCAAAATGTCATCATATTTTTCTTCATCCTTCTTCTTCCTTTGTCTGGCCTCAGGTGGTGGAGCTCCAGGGACTTCCCTTGCCTTCGCTATGAAAACCACATTGTGCATGTCATACACCTTGGCTTTCCATGGCCCCACCACTTCTTTTCTCTCCTTTTTCCTCCATGTTACCTGGGGAACAAGAACTGCTTCACTCACATCAATCCCAATGCTTATTACTCTGTCAGCCCTATACTTCTGATTATATTTCCTCTTAACTTCTTTGTCAGTAGGAGGAGTTAGGGCGGCTGAAATCACAAGAACTTCCTTCTCTTTGTGTGAGACTTTGAAAAAGGATCCTGGCAATTTCCTATCATCATCTTTAACACCATCACCAAGAAAAAGAATGCTCTGATTTGACCTCTTGATTTTCATACCATCAAATCCAGCCAAAGTCATATCTGCCCTCATATTGCCACCCTTTTTCCAAATCTTGTAAGTGTCTGAAGGTGCAATCCTTGAGATGAAAGGTATCACAGAACTCTCAAAATGGAATGTAATCTCCATGTAGAAGTCCTTCATCCTTCTCATAATCCCTATATACCTAGGCAACCTTCTAATGTACTTTTTCTCATAGTCATTCCAATAGTACCTGATCATAGCCTTTGCTATTTCATCTTGTTTGTGAATGATAGCTTGTCTTATAGCAGTCCACCTTTCCCTGTTCTTCAACCTACAATTTGCCCCAGCATCCATCAGTTTCTTCATTGCAAAATAATCACCATATTTCACAGCCAGGTGAAGAGGGGTGTCACCATTTGGTACATCCCTTCTATCCACCATAGCAGAGATCACTGCAGCCTTTTCATCCTCCGCTATTGAATCAGCCTCAGTTTTAATCTCAAAGGGGTTACCTAGTTTTGGGAGACGCCCTAGTAACTCATCAAGAGCAATGTGATCCGCCAACACTATGGCCTTGTGCACAGGGCTATGCTCATATGCTGAGACATCAATGTCTTCCATTGCAGATCTTTCTTTTCACACTATATTTCTGTGATCTCAATCAAGAGCAACTCAAAAATTGAAACTGATCCATTCACAACAATACATGGATAGGTTTATGAAATTCGTGAATGAAATCAACTCCGATTTTTGATAAAAAACAAGAAACGGAATCAATACATTGCTGAGACGACGACAACAATACCAACAATTAGAAGCAGAAAAACACCAGTTTCAAACCAAGCTTTTGCTGAGGCATAATTTTGTAATAATGGAAAACTTAAAAAAGAAATGAGAAAAAATCATGAAGAAAAACTGTAAGTGAGGGTAAATTTATTTGAAGCAAAAGTCTTAGAATAGAAAATATTAATTTAGAGCAGAGCATGTGTGTGGGTCTAAGTGCATCAGACAGAAAATAGAACTCTCCAAATTAAGACATAGAAATTGAGGGTTAAATTTTTAGTCATAATTTTGCTGATTTTCAGAAAAGGGTTTCGATTGTGAAGATGCTGATGTATAGGAATCGGAAGTTGTTGAAGTTGAACCCATTGAAATAGGGTGAAGCAATGACCCACAGTTCTTCAATCTTGACATTGAGTCAAATAATATCTTATCATAATTACTTTTTATGATTTGTATTTATTTTAAACTTTTATAACTTAAGAAGTTCATTTAATTACATAATTAAATACTTTTTTTTAATTCTTGAAACAAAGAATCTTAAGACGCCGGTGTTAAACATAAATTAACCTGTTCCTAGATTTTAAATTTAAAACCCAAAATATATGTTATTAGACAACTTTTTTTACATATGTTTTTTTAATTTAAAAAAAACGTTTAGTTCTTTTGAAAATAAAATTATAAATTTAAGTTCATGTGATCTTAGAAATGAATTCCAAGTATTCTAAAAAAATATTATGTAATAATGAATCTCATTTAAGAGTGCTATATGATGGTGTCTCCTATTGAAAGGGCTTTTATGAAAGTGTTAAATCATTCAAAAATGATATATTTTCAAAACAAATAAATTTTTTTAAGGGTGCAACAAAGTTTTTACAACATTCAAGAGCAATTTTGTCGTTTCATCATTGTAGAGGCTGCGTTTGGAAATTTCTACGTTGTCTTTTTTCGCACAAGCCCGATTGCACTCATCTACATAAGACAAGTTCAATGATGATAACTGATACCAAATTTCATTAATAATAACAATGCTGATATAGAATAAAACGTAAATGATACAGCTCAAAGTGAATAAACAAATTGTTGAGTTTATTTACATGAATGAAATCAGGGAAAAGAATTATTATAACCAAACAAAGGTGCATTTAAACTGCAATCATGAATATGAAAAGTTGGATCACTTTGATTGCAACTATCCTGAAATAATAATGGTTTTCCACATGTCCTTAAACACAATCAACAAATTCTTTGCAGCTATCATTGCATGAATCACAATGTTTCTTTTCCTTATGCCATATTCTTGAAATAGATAATCCATAACTTCAAATTCAATCTCCAGAAAATGGCCAAAGTTCTCTAAAACCCCAATGCACTTCCAAGTTTGGAGCTTGCTCATGAAGTGTCACTCACACTGGCATAATTAGCTATGACTTTTTTCCTTTGTTTGATTTGTTCTTCTCTTGCATCTTCTTTTTCTTTGTTTCAGCACTGATCCAAGTATTATCAGATGGAATTGCAAATGGGTCTTGAATATTTTCTATCCTACTGCAGGATCCTGGAGCAGATGTGCTAGAGCGATAAGAAGCCTTTATCCATTGGAACCAAGATGATGCCGAGAAATGTGGCGCAGCAGGGTTCTCTTGGCCGGTTGCAGATGGACTCGCCGGCGGCGGCGAATTCTTGTACCGGCTGTAGTTCTTCAAATTTTGTGAAGGTAACCAATACTCTGATAGTAGGAACCACAGGTATGACAACCTGTGTATCATGCAAGAGGAAATGGATTAGCATCATTTGCAAAGAAAAGGAAAGAAAACATGTGAAAAGAAAAAGAAAAGCCAACAAAGACAGTAATCATGTGATGTACAATCAAGTTAAATTTCCCTTTCCTGAAGAAGCTCAACAGACATGGTTCAGTTTTTGTTGTGAGCATTGAGCAATCTTTGTTGAGTGCACTTACTAGAATCAGTAATTTGTGTCCACATGGTTTTAACTTATTCTAATCACAAAAACACTAAAGAACTGAAATAACCTCCTCTGATACAAAACCACTCATGAATCCTCACTTAACCTTAAGCTTTTGAGTAGTTGGTTCATGAAAACTACATTCTTCATTACTAAGAATAAGCTCTGAGCTTTTCCACCCATTGAAACTTCTTTTGGTTTTTCTGAAACAGTCTCTTAAAATGGGAATGTCTTTCATTACAAGAAAGAATTCTTAATCACTGCTAGAGATAAAGTGTATAACTCTCAAGCTATCTGTGAAAAATTATAGTTACAAAAAGCATAATACAAATGTCATCGTGGTTTTAGACAAAAATTACAATAATCTTATTTTTTTCCAAAAACAAATAAAAATAAAAAGTTATCATAAAACGAAAGGAAAGATAAGGCATCAAAGCAAAAATAAAGAAACTAATACAAAAGAATAACTCAGCAAGGTATATGTGTGTGTCTGTACAAGTATGTATAAATCAAGAGATAATAGAAAAAACATTAATACACTCTTTGGAACACACTTTTCTATTGACTGAAATTTATTAGGTATTAAAATTTTGTCAATCTCACTTCAGTTTCCCTTCCATCCCCAACCTAAAAAGAAATGGTGTGATCATAGTTGTAAGCAAACCACCAAAGATAGCAAAGTACAATTTCTTTTTTGTATTCAACCTTAATCCCAAGAAAAACAAATCACAATGCAAGCTCATTGGCATGGATATTACACTGTAAAACATTACTACTGATTGTCAGAAAACCAATTGGTAACTGAGAGTGACTAGATAGCACAGACACTTTTACTTTTGCAATAATAATAATACTGACTCAAAATGACACTTAAGCTGTCATTGATGCAGACATTCTTGTCATTATCACCTATCAGTTCATAAAGAATCACTATCGCATGCTTCATTCATATTGTAGGGTTTTTTGTTTTTAAGCAAAGGGCTATTTTTGAGTCACTTAAGATTGCTTGGTTATTATGTTGGGTTCCCCTTGAACTATATGTAGATAATACAATGAATTATATACTTTATCTTGATATCGGTTATTGAATTGAGCAACAGTATCCGTTTCTAGCTCAGATCTATTCCTGACTTCTATTCTGCAACTACTTTCACTTGATATCCTCCCATTTATAGAGCAACAAATGATGTGCAGCACACTACAGGATAAGCAGAATAAACAAGTGTAATTCATCCTAGAAAGTGACACAGAAGAAAATAAAATGGAAGCAAAGCGATTAAAGAGTTCAACATACATATGCCTAGAATATTCATACTTCTAGTAACAGGCCCTAAAAAGATGACAAAACACTGACCTTAACAGGGAAGGTTCCCATTGGAAGTTTAGTTGTAAGGAGTTCTCTTAATTGGCCAATTGCTTTGACTTTGTTTGCAACAACGTCCAGCAATGGCAGGAGTTCTTCAGTCACTCTCATTGGTCAAGTCCGCCGAATCCAGCCAAGCGCATCTTCCAATTGCCTTCTTTCCTCCTCAGTCAATATATCATTGAACTCTTCACTCTCAGTTTCATTTTCATTGCAAGATGAGAAGAGCTCACCATCTGTCATAGCTCCCGGGACTCCTCTAGACTTTATGCTCACAACTACATTGTGCACATCATACACCTTATCTTAGCTTTCCAAGGGACTACCATCTCTGTTTTCTCTTGCCTAGGCTAAAGAACTGCTTGAGTGACATCGGCCGAAAAATATCTGTTTTAGACATTGCAGCAACTTCTTGTTGAACCTCCTCCTCATTTGCTTAGTCAACACATCTGCAAGTTAGTCATTTGATCTAACAAACTCAGTACATATTTCTTTTGTCAACAACTTTTCCCAAAAAAAATGGCAATCAATTTTTATATGTTTAGTGCTCTCGTGAAACACTAGATTTGATACAATGTGGAAAGCAGCTTGATTATTGCAATACACCTTCATAATTTGGATGTCACAAAAGTTAATCTCTTGAAGGAATTTCTTCACCCATATAAGTTCACATGTTAGTGATGCTATTGCCCTATATTCAGCTTCAGCCGTCGATTGGGCCACTACATTCTGTTTCTTACTCTTCCAGGAAATAATGTTTCGTCCAAGAAAAACACAATATCTAGTAGTAGATTGTCTATCAATAGGAGAACTTGCTCAATCTGCATCACAATACCCAGAGACCTAAATGCTTTCTCTATCTTCATATAACAAAGCTAACCCGAGCTATTTTGAGGAGTCTGCATAAAGTGACTAACCACACTAGCTGCAAAAGATAGATCAAATCTTGTAATAGTAAGATAAATCAGTTTTCTAACCAGTCTCCTATATCTTTTTGGGTCGGAAAATAATTCAACTTCTTCGGTCATTAATTTCTTATTTGAGTTCATATGATTGTCTACTGGTCTACAGTCAATCATACCTGTTTCTTGTAAGATATCAACTTCTTATGCGAAATTATAACTCCATCTTTTGACTAAGCTACTTCAATGCCCAATTCAAGCCTCCCAAGTTCCAAACACATCCTAGATTACAATAAATTAACCTTTAAAATCGTGTGTTACTTTTATTTTGTTGTGTTGTTTAAGTGTGGATTCTACAAAATCAAAGTTTTAAACTACTATCACAATTGTGCTTAGATCTTTGACACTATTTCTATTTGATAATCATAAGTAAATAACATACAAAAACTACAAAGGATGTCATAAAAATAAGACGAGTTCTAACAAATGATGGTCTTTGTCAATCACATGTGTAATGAATCTAGCTATTGCTTGTTCTTTTGAAATCACCTTATCAAAAAGTTTTCCTATACTTTTTGTTCAACCATGTGAAGATCCTATTTGAAATGTTTATAACTTTTGTTACTTCCATCCATTTTACCCTATCCTACTTTTTTCTGTTTTGCCTTTTCTTTTTGAGTAAGCCATGTATAATCTGAGGGAATAGCAAACAGATCCTGCTCATCAAATACCCTACTACTAGATTCCAAATTAGATGAACTAGATCTTGAAGGGGTCTTTATCCACTGAAACCATGATGATGATGATGATGATGATGACGGTGCTGCTGCTGAGGAATTTTCTTCCTCTTCTAGGTTCATTTGGTCACCAGTAGGACTTGATGGGGCTGATTCAAATTCATCTCCATTATCTTGTTGTAGTTCTTCAAATTTTGTGAAAGTCACCAACACTCTAACAGTGGACACCACAGGGATGGCTACCTATATCTCCAAAGTTAGTGAGATGGTAAATTTTGAAAAAAAGAAGGAAATATTATAGATAAGCATGACAAAGAAGGAAAAGAAATCATAAACAATGTCAAAACTTTCCTTTTTAATCCTAACAAGTAGAATCCACTTGGCAGCTAATAATTCCTGCTAGACAGTAAAAATTAGAAAGGAACACACCAATGGGTAACCAATTACCATGTCTAAAATCTATGTCCATGAGTCCAGATTTCTCAAGCCAAATTCATGATGAAATCTATGTTCTTGAGTCCTGAGAGAACTCTTGGTTTAATTGAATTCTTCTCTCCCATATTTCAGGTCATGTGTTGATAAGTTTATTATCCTTTTATTTTTTTTTATAGCAAGAACCAAGAAAGCAGAATTCTGGTTTTCCATTTAGAACTATAAGCTTTTATTTGTTTATTTTTCTCGAGAAGGTCCTCAAATTGAGTCTTGCTTGATAAATGTGAATGCTTGTTCCAAATGATGATGTATGGTTAGATATATTCTCAAAGTTCACTCCTTCCTTCTTCAATATTTTCATTTTCATCTTACAGTAATACATTGCATACCATTAGTCTCTGACATAACAATTACTTTGTACACGAACACGGGTAGCTACAAAAGAAATGTACTATATCTAACCAACTTCTGTCTAATGTCCAGGTGACATGGTTATATATGTTTAACACAATTCAAACAGGAAAAAGTGTTGCCACATGTTGACTAAAACAATCTTCACTCTTCATGTTTAAACAGTAATGCTTTCTAATAATTTTCATGATATACTACTGTATTGGAGAAACAACTTGCCGAATATCATAGATTAGTTCAGATCAATTGCCATCAGAAGCATTGAAGGTCAAACATCAAATAATGCAGTTTTCAATCATTGAAAAACATAATTGTACTATAATGAGAACATGATGTTCATTGTTAAATGTCATAAGATAATGGTAATGACAATTTTCCCCTTAATGAGTACTGCATCAAGGAAAACAAGAGGGAAATAACTAATGTAAAGATATAATGAATGTGTTCATGTGGAAGGCTTAAATCAAATAACAAAAAGGACATACCCTGACTGGAAAGGTCTCCTTTGGAAGTTTTGTTGTAAGGAGTTCTCTTAACCGACGAACTGCTTTAATTTTCTCAGCAAGAATGTCAAGCATAGGTAGCAATTCATCAATTGTTAGTGGAAAGTTTTGGGAAAGCCAAAGAGCAGGTATCATCCCTCTTGTGTACTGGTTTTCACCATTTTTGGAAGTAAAGTTCTCAGAGTTTGCCTTTGTGGTTTTGTCCTCGTGGTCTTTTTGTCCACCAGACTTCCCTTTCTTTTCTTTCTTTTCTTTCTTTTCCTTCTTTTCTTTCTTCACACGGTTACTTTTTTCACATGGACCATTTTCATCTGTTGAATTAATTGCAGCTTCCAATTGCTTCTTTTCATCATCTGTCAAAATGTCATCAATTTTTTCACCCTCCTTCTTCTTCCTTTGTCTGGCCTCAGGTGGTGGAGCTCCAGGGATCCTTTTGGATTTCACACTGAGAACAACATTTTGCATGTCATAAACCTTGGCTTTCCATGGCCCCACCATTTCTTTCCTCTCCTTTTTCCTCCATGTTACCTGGGGAACAAGAACTGCCTCACTCACATCAATCCCAACCCTTACTGAGTCAGTCCTGTACTTCTGATTCAATGTCTTCTTAACCTCTCTCTCAGTAGGAGAAGCTATGGTGGGTGAAATCACAAGTACTTCCTTCTCTTTGTGTGAGACTTTGAACAAGGATCCAGGGAATTTCCTATCATCATCTTTAGCACCATCACCAAGAAAAAGAATGCTCTGATTTGACCTCTTGATTTTCAAACCATCAAAGCCAGCCAAAGTCATGTCTGCCCTCAAATTGCCACCTTTTTTCCAAATCTTGTAAGTGTCTGAAGGTGCAATCCTTGAGATGAAAGGTATCACAGAACTCTCAAAATGGAATGTAATCTCCATGTAGAAGTCCTTCATCCTTCTCATAGTCCCTATATACCTAGGCAACCTTCTAAAATACTTTCTCTCATAGTCATTCCAATAGTACCTGATCATAACCATTGCTATTTTATCTTGTTTGTGAATGATAGCTTCTCTGAGAGCAGTCCACCCTTCCTTATTCTTCAACCTACCATTTGCCCCAGCATCCATGAGCATCTCAGTTCCAATAAAATCACCATGTTTCACAGCCAGGTGAATAGGGGTGTCACCGTTTGGTACATCCCTTCTATCCACAATAGCAGAGATCACTGAAGCCTTCTCATCCTCCGCTTTTGAAGCAGCCTCAGTTTTAATCTCAAAGGGGTTACTTAGTTTTGGGAGACGCCCAAGTAACTCATCAAGTGCAATATGATCCCTCAACACTATTGCCTTGTGCACAGGACTATGCTCATATGCTGAGACATCAATGCCTTCCATTGCAGATCTTTCTTTTCACACTATAATATATACAAAAATCGTGGAACCACAGCACATGATTCCATGAAATCAACAATTTCTGTGATCTGAATCAAGACGAACTCAAAAATTGAAACAGATCCATTCACAACAATGCATGGATAGGTTTATGAAACTCGTGAATGAAATCAACTCCGATTTTGATCAAAAACAAGAAACAGAACCAATGTAGCTGAGATGACGACAACAACAATTAGAAGCAGAAAAACACAAGTCTGAAACCAAGCTCTTGCTGAGGCATAATTTTGCAATAATGGAAAACTAAAGAAAGAAACGAGAGAAAATCATTGAGAAAATAGCAAAAAAGAAAAGAGGAAAAAAGAATACTTATAATGAAACTGAAAGTGAGGGTAAATTCATTTGAAGCAAAAGTCTTAGAATAGAAAATATTAGTTTAGAGCAGCATGCATCACGCAGAAAATTGAACTCTCCAAGTTAAGCCATAGAAATTGCTGATTTTCAGAAAAAGGTTTCGATTGTGAAGATGCTGATATATAGGAATGTCCCATTGAAATAGGGTGAAGCAATGACCCACAATTCTTGAATCTTGACAATGAGTCAAAGTCAATTCTCACTTAACCACCACCGCTCATTTGCTCATCAAATCACAAATTATATAATCTTTAATACAATATTTTATTTTACAACAACCAAGTAAATAATCTCTTATAATACTTACATTTTTATCATTTTTATTTATGTTTTAAACTTTTATAACTTAAGAAGTTCATTTAATACATAATAAAATTATTTTTTTTTAATTCTTGAAACAAAGAATCTTAAGCCACTGGTGTTAAACTTAAATTAACATGTTCCAATAAAAATTTCTTATAAAAAGTAGATTTTAAGTTTAAAATCCTAACTATAAGTTATTAGACAGCTTTTTTTACTTATGTTATTTTTCTTTTTATTAAAACAAACGTTTAGTTCTTTCGAAAATAAAATTATAAATTTAAGAGTTCATGTGATGTTAGGAATGAATTCCAAGTATTCTAAAAAAATATTCTGTTATAATAAATCCCATTTAAGAGTGCTATATAATGGCTTCTCCTAAAAGTTGTTAATTTTTTTTCCTACGGTATGAAAGAGTGTTAAGTAATTCAAAAATGATATTTTAAAGGCTATTTCTTTTTGCACCCCTATATTTGTTAAAATTTCAAAAATATCCCTGCGTCACACAATAAGACAATGTGATGAATAATTAGGGTTTTGAATAGGTGCTATTTATTGTTGTGAGTTCATTTGTGGTGGTGATTCCATGTGGTTACTGATTTTTGGTGGTATTTGCTAGGCAATTGGGTGTGTCGTGGTGGTTGTGTGATGGTGACGGTTCCGCAGAACTTCATTGTTGTCATATATTTTTGTAAGATATATTTCGTTTCCATTATAATTTTGGATTGTGTAATTCGTGAATGATACAAATTATATAATCCACAAGTGATAAATCATAATTTTACACATATCAAATTACAGAACCTAACGGTGAATTGATATTACGAATTATAAAATTTGTAATGTATTTTCACTTACCATGTTTTGTAATTCGTAAAGTTGATCGAGAATACAATCTAACACGTTGCAACAAAGGTTGTGTAATTCGGTATACAAATTTACATACCGGATAACATAATCTGTGATACACATTTACATGTTGGGTTGTATAATCCGTAATGTATATTTGATTGTCAAATTATACAATACGGTACGTGTATTATGTTATTTGTGTATTTGACTGAAACTTATTGTGTTATTTGAACTAACTTTATAGAAATGGATTATTGGAGTAATATATCAGATGAGGTAGATCAAATGTTTGAGATGGAAGAATCCAATATAATGGGGTATTAGGAAAATAAAGATGAATTGGTTGGAGGTGATTATCTTGTGCCGTTTACAACTCAAGAGGTTAGTTGAAATGAATTTGTGTGTTTGAAAAAATAGTGACATGAAATGTACTTATGTTGTAATTTATTTGTGTAGGAGGTACTTGGGACCTGGGATGATTTACTTGAATGGGTGCATAGGGTTGTGTTTGGTTTTGGTTTTGTAATAGTAATTTTAAGGTTTGTCAACGACAAATGAATGTCAAGGAAGGAAGACTTGTGTGTTGTTAGGCTATGAAAGAGGAAGTAAGTATACAAAACACAAACTGGGATTGAAGGTGATTATAACTGGGACAAGAAAGTATAATTGTCCCTTTAAATTATGTGGTAAACTGAATCACAATGGAGGAGGTTGGGAGTACATATGGATGCGAGACAGATTCAAACTACTCATAGTATCTAGCTACACATGCAAATAGACATGTAATTTGACACACTAGTGAAGAGATGATCAGCAAAGTTCAGCCACATATTGTTTATAACATCATAAACACCCCATTTGTATGGCATATGAGGTTGGGGAATGCTATGCTCAAACTCATATTGTTGCAATACATGCTCTGGCAAATAACGCTAGATGTAGGTTCCCCGTTGGATGAAACCCGAGAACATAGAAATTGCCTCATCTGGTCTAGTCTGGCGATAACGATCATAAAAAGTCCATATCAGCCCAGCAGACCTGAGAGCGTCTAATTGCATGCGTACAACACTAAGAGTTGATATATGTCGTCCAATGACATCTTACTGCTCATGGCTAAACTTCATCATATGTTAGATTCACATATTTTCTTCCCATGTGTTGATAATCCTTATATATCCACGCCTATTACACATTAAATACTCAATTACTATTTATAAATGCATAATCCAATAACAACAACTATCCAAATAATGTATACTATTTACCTGTAACAACGTCGCATAACCACTCAACAACTTTGTCTTGACAAAGCAGTCATCCCTTAATTGGTCATACATATGGGTAAGTCTTGTAACTCTCCTAAGTGGCCACCACACATCCATAGATTGTGGAACAGTTACATGTAGGACACGCCAATTGATAAGGCATTTTTATCCGCAAATATTATGCATCGCACTACATGCAATAGGCAAGCCATTGCTAGACAATCTCATCTCTAATGGACATAACTCTCTTCATAAACTTCTCAAAGCCAACTCAATCTCACACTTCAAACACAACAATGTATAATCTCTGCATTCATATCAATGTTATGGATATCGAATAACGGAAAATATCAGCAATCCAAAAAACCTTTATAAAGTTATATCGGAATCTGTAACAGGTTATGGCGGAAATATGACAATATTTCCAACAAGTGTCACTTCTATGAAATGTTCTTGAAGTATCATGATCATTGCTGGAAAATAGGTATATTATTTGTAAAATAATTAAAGTATAGAAATAGAAAAAAAAATGAAAAAAATTTGGCAGTGGCGACCAGCAGTGGGAACTGACGACGACCGATGGTGACAACAGCTGGGGTTGGTGGCTGGCGACAATAACTGCAGGGGTGAAGGAATAATGTGCTTTGGACTTTTGGGTTAATGAAAAGTAAAGAAATTTTAAGGTAAATAAATTTTACTATTGTGTGGCTGCAGTAATGTAAGTGAAATAATAAAATAGGGTAAAAATGAGAGTGAATGGTAAGAAATCTGCAAAGGTTTGTATTTTAATGGGCCATGCCCAATTTATTAAACACTAGAAGAAGGATAATTTAGGGTTTCAATTTATCTTCTTCCTCCTCTCACATTGCTGACAACCCCATTCTTCTGTTGCCATTCTTCACCATTCTTCCCTTCTGTTCACGATCATGGTTTTTGCTTTTGGGTCCGAATTTTTCGCCACAACCGCTAGGGAACCGCCACCCGCCATGCCAAAAGCGCCGCCATGGGCCTTTATAAAAAAACTGATTCACCTCCGTCTTGTTGTGGCGAAAAGTTGGGAAATCGTTATCAATTTTCACCATGGCGCCACCATGACCGAAATTTAATAACATTGATTCTTATCAGTAACATCTACCCCCAAGCAACTCCACAATAAGCTTGAGGCACTAAAAAAATCCAACACACCATAAGAACAAAACTGCCCTACAATGAGAATATGCAACAACGCCGACACATCGTGCGAAACGATGGTCATCTCGCCAACTAAAATGTGGCATGTGTTTATACCTCACTGTCACCTCTCCACAAATGCTGAAATCACGCCTTTATCCACGACTTCATAACTAATGTTGCTCAATGATGCAGAGCAATGATGAACCACTTTTCCTCCACAAGCTTTGAGCAATGATAAGGTGCCTTGAAACTATGGAGGTGTGAAGCTGTGAAGGTGTAGAACAACACTTTGAGATGGACAATATTGTAATGGAGGAGATGCAACTCGTCTTAACCTTTGATAATGGAATGCAAGAGCTTTGTATGGAGGTATATAAACTACTGTGTATGGAGGGGCAAAAGGTATGCAACAACTATATTTATATTTACATTCATATGGAAATTCCTTTTTGGGGTGAACAAAGTTTTTACAACATTCAAGAACAATTTTTTCGCTTCGTAATTTTAAAGGCTACGTTTGGGGATATGTATATTGTCATTTTTTTCACAAGCCCGATTGCACTACACAAGGAAATTTCTTCTTGCACCCCATATATTTTAAAATTCTAATTATACCCCTCTCAAAAATTAATAGAAAAGGGTAGCATATGAATTTTTTGTGTTTTATTTATAGTTTTGGATTGTACAATTCCTAAATATTTCAAATTGGATAATCTGAAATTTAAATTTGCATTGTAGATATAAATTTAAAAGAATCCAAAATACAATACATTCAGAATTATACAATTTATAATACAAATATAAATTTTAAATTGTATAATTTGTAATACAATTTTTAAAAATAATCCAAAATGTAAATTACATTTTAGATGATACAATCTGAACATGCAAAATCTACATTCATCATTCAAATAAAAATTTGAAAGATAATTCAAAATGCAAAATATATTCAAGATTGTATAATCCATCATGCAAATTTACATTTTAAACTATATAATTTATAATACAAATTTACAAGAAAATTCAAAATCTAAACTATAATTCAGATTTTACAATCTGTAATACAAATTTATATTCCGAATTATAAAATGCATAATGTAAATTTGAAAAACATGATAGGATGCAAACTTTTTAATAAAGGATAACTAAATCATTTCACTAAAACTATGTATAGGATAGAAGAAGAAATTCCCCTTCATAACAAGTTAATGATAACTGATACCAAATTTCATTAATAACAACAAAGCTGAAATAGAATAAATGATAAAGCTCAAAGCGAATAAGCAAATTGTTGAGTTTATTTACATGAATGAAATCAGGGAAAAGAATTATTATAACCAAACAAAGGTAAATTTAAACTGCAATCATGAATATGAAAAGTTGGAACACTGATTGCAACTATCCTGAATTAATAATGGTTTTCCACATGTCCTGAAACACAATCAACAAATTCTTTGCAGCTATCATTGCAAGAATCACAATGTTTCTTTTCCTTATGCCACATGCTTCAAATAGTTAATGCATAACTCCTTGGATAATCCCACCCCACATGAAAGATAACTTCAAATTCAATTGCCAGAAAATGGCCAAAGTCTTGTAAACAACCAAAGCACTTCCAAGTTTGGAGCTTGCTCATGAAGAGTCACACTCACTGGCATAATTAGCTATTATGACTTTTTCCTTTCTTTGATTTGTTCTTCTCTTGCATCTTCTTTTTCTTTGCTTCAGCACTGATCCAAGTATAATCAGATGGAATTGCAAATGGGTCTTGAATATTTTCTATCCTACTGCTGGATCCTGGAGCCGATGTGCTAGAGCGATAAGGAGCCTTTATCCATTGAAACCAAGATGATGCTGAGAAATGTTGCACCGCAGGGCTCTCTTGGCCGGTCGCAGACGGACTCGACGGCGGCGTCGCGAATTCGTCTACCGGCTGTAGTTCTTCAAACTTTGTGAAGGTAACCAATACTCTGATAGTAGGAACCACAGGGATGGCAACCTGTGTATCATCATGCAAGAGGAAATGGATTAACATCATTTGCAAAGAAAACATGTGAATAGACAAACAAAAGCCAACAAAGACAGTAATCATGTGATTTATATGATACAATGAAGTTAAATTTCCCTTTCCTGAAGAAGCACAATGACATGGTTCAGTTTTTGTTGTGAGTATTGAGCAATCTTTGTAGAGTGCACTAACTAGAATCAGTAATTTGATGTTCTTGCCTAAGCTGAAGTAGACATCTAGACTAGAAATACTCAATACAAAACCATTCATGAATCTTCACTTAAAACCTTATGCTTTTAAGTAGTTGGTTCATGAAAACTAAATTCTTCAATTACTGAGAGAATAAGCTCTGAGCTTTTCCACCCATTGAAACTTATTTCGGGTTTTCTGAAACAGTCTCTTAAAATGGGAATGTCTTTCATTACAAGAAAGAAATCTTAATCACTGATAGAGATAAAGTATGTATCTGTGAAAAATTAGAGTTACAAAAAGAATAATACAAATGTCATCATGATTTTAGACAAAAATTACAACTATGTTATTTTTTTTTTCTAAAAACAAATAAGAATAAAAAGTTATCTTTAAACGAAAGGAAAGATAAGGCATCAAAGAAAACATAAAGAAACTAAGACAAAAGAATAACTCAGCAAGGTATGTGTGTGTGTATACACGTGTGTATAAATAAAGAGATAATAGCAAAACACGAATACACTTTGGAATACACTTTACTATTGACTGAAAACAGCAAATCACAATTTTTTTATTTTTGTATTCAACCTAATCCCAAGAAAAACAAACCACAATGCAAGCTCATTGGCATGAATTTTAACACTGTTAACATTACTACTAATTGTCAGAAAAACAATTGGTAACTAACATTGACCAGCTAGCATAAACATTTTTACTTTGCAATAATAATGATAGTGACACACACAATGACACTTAAGCTGTCATTGATGCAGACATTATTATCATTATCACCTATCAATTCATAAAGAATCACTATCACATACTACATATTGTAGGGTTTTTTGTTTTTCAGCAAAGTGCTACTTTACTTTTGAGTCACTTAAGATTGCTTGGTTATTATCTTGTGTCCCCTTGAACTATATGTAGACAATACAATGATTTATATACTTTATCTTCACATTGGTTATTGAATTGAGCAACAGTATCCGTTTCTAGCTCAGGTCTATTCCTGACTCCTATTCTGCAACTACTTTCACTTGATACCTCCCATTTATAGACCAACAAATGATGTGCAGCACACTACAGCATAAGCAGAATAAAGAAGCAAGTCGAATTCATCATAGAAAGTGATACAAAAGAAAATAAAATGGAAGCAAAGCAATTAAAGAGTTCAACATACATTATGCCTAGAATATTCATACTTCTAATAACAGGCCTTAAAAAGATGACAAAGCACAGACCTTAACAGGGAAGGTTCCCATTGGAAGTTTAGTTGTAAGGAGTTCTCTTAATCGTCGAATCGCTTTAACTTTGTTCGCAACAATGTCCAGCAATGGGAGGAGTTCTTCAGTTTTCAGTGGAAAGTTAGGGGAAAGCCAAAGAATAGGACGCAACCCTTTCTTGTATTCATTTTCACGATTTCCATCTTTGTGACGACTTCTGCCGTCAGAATTTGCAGAAGAAGCCTTGGCATCTTTTTTCCTCCGTGACTCATCACCCTTCACAGCTATCTCGACAGAATGTCTTCCTGGCTTAGTCTGGTTTCTTGAAGGAGAATCCCCTAACAAATCACTCACCTTTTCTTCTACACAAAGAGAACTTCTTGGTGCAGCAATCTTCTTTGGCGTTTCAGGTTTTGACTCCTTTTTCCTCCATCCACCAAACCATCCTTTCTTTTCCTGCTTGTTTTCTCCACTCTTGTTACAATTTCCATCCTCAATGGGAATGTCTCTATGCTCATAGCAGCTGTGACGATGTCCAATGACAACCTCGTCACTCTCGTTGGCCATGTCGGCCGAATCCAGCCGAAGCACGTCTTCCAATTGCCTTCTTTCCTCCTCAGTCAATATATCATTGAACTCTTCACTCTCAGTTTCATTTTCATTGCAAGATGAAAAGAGTTCATCATCTGTCATAGCTCCAGGGACTCCTCTAGACTTTATGCTCACAACCACATTGTGCATATCATACACCTTAGCTTTCCAAGCCCCTACCATTTCTGTCTTCTCCTGCCTCCTCCATGTCAACTGAGGCAAAAGAACCGCCTGTGTTACATCGATCCCCGGCCGAAAAATATTTGTTTTAGACATTGCAGCCACTTCTTGCTGAACCTCCTCCTCATTTGCTGCAAATCCAGCATCATCCAGGGCATTGAGCACCTCTTTTTCTTTGTGTGAGATCATGCAGAGTGATCCTGGTGGAACTTTCCCATCCTCTGAACCATCACCAAGGAAAAGAATGCTCTGATCTGATCTCTGGATTCTAAAACCATCAAAACCAGCCAAAGTCATGTCTGCCCTCAGATTCGCACCCCTCTTCCAAATCTTGTAGGTGTCTGAAGGAGCAATCCTTGAGATGAAAGGAATCACAGAACTCTCAAAATGGAATGTAATCTCCATGTAGAAGTCTCTCATTCTCCTCATGGTCCCTACCAAACGAGGCAATCTTCTGCACCATTTTGCCCAAGCCAGAGGCTGGTAATGCTTGATTATTATCTTTGCAATACCCTCTTCTCTGTTGCAGATTGCTTCCTGAAGAGCACTCCAACCCTGCTCATTCTGCAGACTCCAATCTGCTCCGGCAACCATAAGCATCTCCGTGGCAACTTCATCCCCAAATTTCACAGCCAAATGAAGAGGAGTATCCCGGTTTGGCACATCTCGCCGGTCAATCAAAGCGGAAATCGCATCAGCCTTTTCTTCCTCCGCAATTGACACCGCTTCAGTGTGAATCTCCGCCGTGTTACGCAGCCGTGGGAGGCCGGCGAGAATCTTCCTAAGCTCAGCATAATCCTTTGAAACTATGGCCTTGTGCACAGGACTGTGACCATACTTTGTAGCATCAATCCCCGCCATAGCTCAACAGCACAAGGGATAACACACCACCACCAACCCCCACTACCAATCACAAGCATAAACACACGCCACCATGAAAAAAAAAAAAAAAAAAAATCTAAACTTTACCCAATAGGGTACCCCACTCACACTTCCCCAATCCAACCAACCACCAACCAGCACTCACACACCACAACGTAGGATGTAACAAATGAAACAGACCCTCATGCGCAATTCCCCTCCAGAACGCCGCAGAAAAAGCTCGGTCCCTATCAAGATCAGAAATTAAAAGACACCCCTTTTGCATCAGAAACATGAAAGCATAACAGAAAATCAAGAATCAAAGAAAAGCATCTTGTGGGGTCCCAGATCAAGGATATCTGAAAAGAAGGTGAAAGATGCTAACACACTAACCTTGTTCCTTTCTTCTATGTTTTGCTTTGTCCTATGAATATGATTGCCCAAGAGTCCAGGGATTCATATCATGTGTTACTCAAAGAAACCCCACCACTCCACTCACTATACCCCTCAAGTACCAAACAAAAAGTGCAGATGGCAAAGATCCTAGTGATCCAATCCAGATCAGACAAGCATGAAGAGAACATGCATGTGGTTGCGTGAAACAGAAATTCTAGAATAAAAAACTCACCTTTGAATATTAAATTCGATTTTCCCTTTTTAAAATATTGAAAAATCACAAAACACAAGAAAAAAGAGGAAACGAAGGTGTGCGAGGAGGGGAAATTGGTGAGAGAAAAGGTGAAAGTTGGAATAACAACGCCATGGATCAAGAAAGAGAATAAACCCCACCACACAAGCAAAGAAAGAGGAACTAGTTTATGTTGCAAAGGTTTAGCTAAAAACGGATAGAGAAGACCAAAAGTGAGGAACACTTGGAAAAGAAATTTACTTGCAAACGAAAATAAGAAAAGAATATTGAACAATCAAGGTTTCAAAGAAGGGTGTGTCATGTTTTCTTCAGACCAAGTACGAAGAAATTTCTCACCACTAAATTAGTAAAAAAATAAAAATAAATAGGTGTCTTATTTTGTTTTAAGAAAAGTCTTTCTCATATTTCTGTAAGAATTCAATTGAAAAATAAATTGATGCTGCAAAGATTTTTTTTTTCTTTTTTTTTTTGGTAATTAATCATGAATTATGATTTTAAAAAAAAAAATAATGATTTTGTAATAATTATTTTAAGAATTTAGTTATAGTGTGTTTGTAAAAGCCCTTTTGATATTCATCTAATCCAAGATTGAATTCTACAGTGAGTTTATTTATTTTATAATAAATATTTTAAAAGTTATATCAGATAATTGTTAAGGTGATATACTTTCTTTATAATAATGTATTTAAAATTAAATTATTGTTTAAAACATGTTCAAGAGGATTTTTTAATAGTATGCATAAACTATCTACAGAATTTAATAACAATAAAGTATTACACTCTTAAAATAAAACATGAAACTTTACATCTTGTAAAGTAAAAAAAAAAAACTGACTTATAAATAACTATAAATTTAAATATTATATAACGATAAAAATGCATAAATTTTAAAATTGAGAAGGGAAATGATGAAAAGAAAAGGAAAAGAGGTTAGTGAGTTTTGTTGAAGAAGTTTCCTAAAACTAAGTTTGGAAAAAGGGAAGAAAGAAAAAGAAGAAAGGATGATTGGTTAGAGAAGGAAAGGGTGGATTAATGGAATTGATGGGAAAAGGTGGCATGCATGTGACCCACAAAAGAAGGAACCTGCTTCTCTATTTCCTTTCTTTTTCACTGTTAATTCCGATATCACATTTTAATTTACCTTCATTATTTCATCGTTCATTAAACATGTCTCCCTTTTTATTTCAAATATTCTCTTAGTATTATTTACATGTTTTGTTTTTATATTCAAAAGTTTTTAATATATTTTAACCCATAAAGTTTAGTGTATATTAATATTTTTTTTTCCAGATAGTATCACTTTAGAATATTCTTCAAATACAAATTCTAGGATTAGGACAGATCTTTCAAATAATGTATTATTTTCTAATTATTTAAGTAAAAAGATAAAGGATGAGAGAAAAAAAAAACACTTTTGTTTTTTTATTTTATTTATTAATTATCTTTGTAATTATATAAATATTTCTATATTTATAAAATTTTGTTACTGGTAAAATATATATATTTAAAGACATAATATCAAAAATTAAAAAAATATATAAATTCGAATACTTTATAGATAATGCTATGACATCTATTCTAAGCCACAGTTTGCAACTTTTTCTTTCTTTACAATTATGCTCCATGCTAGTTTTTCTTTTTCTTAGTTTTGTTAATTTATAATAGTTTTTTTTTATTTGAGGATAAATATGTAAATGCGATTCGATACATCATGTAAAATTTGTTATTATAGTGTATTATCATGTAATAAATTTAAATATTTAGGTATAATGATTTGATGTATGAATTAAAAAAAATAAGTATAAATAAGTTGTGATTAAGCTTATTTATTAATTTGGTCTCAAATTGGAGAGGACAAAATCAAATCGTTTTAAAATATAGGTACTAAATTGAACAAAAAATTTAAATAGAGGACTAAATTAAAAATAACTACTATACGTGACACAACGATTAGAGCTGTCAAAACGGGTAATCCGGCCCGATCCAGCTCGACCCACCACGGGTTGATGATTAAGTGAGACAACCCAACCCGGCTCATTTTTTAGCAAGGGTGGGCAAAAAATCCAATTTTTATGATCCAATCCATTTTTTCTATGATCCAATCCATTTAATATCCATTCTATTAAAAATCCAATCCATTTAAAATCCATTTTATTAGATCTAGATATCAATCTAATCTACATTTTATATATTTTATGGATTGGATATCCATTCTTGAAATCTAGATTTTCAAAATGGATAATCCAAAATATCCAATCCAAATTTTCACTTTATATTTTTTGTTAG